>Ga0307948_1003953_pt1 | contig 10947 bp, 10 predicted proteins | sample OrgLakmetagen280_FD_201824 | JGI IMG/M metagenome (GOLD analysis project Ga0307948, IMG submission 201824) | Saline water microbial communities from Organic Lake, Antarctica - #280 | ecosystem: Environmental > Aquatic > Non-marine Saline and Alkaline > Saline | place: Antarctica: Organic Lake...
GCGTGCGTGCGTGCGTGTGTGTGTGTGTGTGTGTGTGTGTGTGTGTGTGTGTGTGTGTGTTTGTGTGTGTGTAAGCGCAGCAAAATAGGCATGGCAGTTCAAAAACGGTCGGTAAGCAAACACGGCACCTACAAACATCTGAGCAGTGCCTCTGGTGATGTGCAGGTTTCTGTCTCACTCCCAGTCACCTGTTTTTCATTGAAAAGCCCCTCCTCTCTTAATTCTCTAGGTCAGATGTTCAGCATATAAATACTTGTGAAAGAAGGTTTGATAGGCATCTACATGGTTTTAGCGCGGCTCTGCATTCACTGGGCGGGGCAGGACACATGAAAGCACCCTTTCCTGAATCATGCCGGTAGCTATTACATCCTAAATCATGCCGGCTTGCTTTCTTGTTGTTCCTCTGGACTATATAAAGATAGCACAAATAACATGTATTATAGCCGTATAGCCGAAATCCAATTCAACATTGGTCACATTAGCCATGAAATCCTAATCAAGTTAGTCACAGATTGAGATAGAGCCACCTCAACGAGCCACAAACAGCCACCTCGTCGAGCCACATACAACATCCTCTGGACTATATAAAGATAGCACAAACAACATATGTATTTTAGCCATGACCAATTCAACATTGGTCACAATAGCCATGAAATCCTATTCCTAAATTTTTTTCACAGACACAGATTGAGAGCCACCTCGTTCAGACTCCCGCAAATTTCCCCCGTGGCAACAACAAAGGAAGAAGTGATACCACATACCACAGTACTGGATAGAAGGGCACGTATAGTACAGACACACTCAACAGCAATGCTGATGCCACCATGCACATGGTAATGATGACACCATGCACATCGTAATGGTGGCACATGCACATCGTAATGGTGGCACATGCACATTGTAATGGTGGCACATGCACATCGTAATGGCGGCACATTGTAATGGTGTGGCACATGCACATCGTAATGGCGGCACATTGTAATGGTGTGGCACGTGCACATCGTGATGGTGGCACATGCACATCGTAACTCAATTTTCTATAACTATCACCTAAGTACACATCGTAATTCAATTTCCTATAATGATCACCTAAGTAAGGTAGCACAGGTTTGTTGGGACACAGCGTTTGCTTTTAAATACATATTACATATTTCCAAATGCAAAAGCAAGGTTTGTGTGGAAAGCTACAAAATGTCAAGAGAGCACCTCAACAGCATTTCAATGGTGGGTATCTGTCAGGGGCAACACCTCCTCCCCTTCACTTTGCACCTTGAAAACACAAGCTGCTACTGACCATCTGGCATAATCATTTAACAATGTGATCTTGTTTTATCTTCTAACCTGTTATGATATGACATGGCAGTCTAGTTGCAGACAGGGAAACAGACCCGGCAGGAAATAAAAAGATACTGAAAACACAAGCTGCTACTGACCATTTGGCATACAACCTGTTATGATATGGCAGTCTAATTGCAGATAGGGAAACAGACCTGGCAGTAAGTAAAAAGATACTGAAAACAGAAGCTGCTACTGACCATTTGGCATACAACCTGTTATGATATGGCAGTCTAGTTACAGACAGGGAAACAGACCCGGCAGGAAATAAAAAGATACTGAGACTGACTAGCTGCCAGACTGCCTAACACCTAGCATTGAATTGTATGACAGAGCTCGTAAGTGATCACAGGTATCAAGCAGTGTCAAAGTGATCACGAGTATTAAACACACGAGCACCAAAGTGATCACGAGTATCAAGAGTAGCCCAATGTGATCACGAGTAGCAAATGCACTCACTATGCACTCTCAGCAGCAAGCTGCAGGTGGGCATGCCTGATACCCAGCATTGAATTGTATGACAGAGCTTGCACGAGTATCAAACACACACTGTACACTCACAGTAGCAAGCTGAAGGTGGGCGTGGGTGGCACCACGTCTGGATAGATGCCCAGTGCATCCACTCCTGTGCCCTGCGCACCTCCCGCCGCACAGGAAAACACACGGTCTTTCAGCTCTGCCGTGACCGCACCCTGTGTGTGTGTGTGCGTGTGTGCGTGAGATCCCACTTATTGTGTCGGTGGAAACACCTTGGCAGTTCCAAGCTCCAAAGGTACTGATGATCAGGTTGGTGAGAGACTTGCGCACAGTTGTCAAGCATGCACACAGTTGGCAAGCATGCGCACAGTTGGCAAGCATGCGCACAGTTGGCAAGCATGCGCACATACAGTTGGCAAGCATGCGCACAGTTGGCAAGCATGCGCACAGTTGGCAAGCATGCGCACAGTTGGCAAGCATGCGCAAGATGAAGTGCTCATCAGTGGTGTGCATCTAAAAACATGAGGGGTAACCCAGCCACCTGCATCAATTAGGATACGCTATGTTTTTAGAGCGCACTTTAAGATACACTTTCCGCTCTAAGCAAACGGATCTTCCCTGGCCCATCTTCCCTGGCAAAAAATGCAACAGAAGAGCAAAAGCATTTTTCCTGTTCCTTTCAACTAGAGTTCATTGTGAGTGGTTTCCTGTTCCTCGAAAGGGCAGCTGAGTGCCTACGTTAGAAGCTAGCGTGACAGGTTTCCAAACCAACCAGCACCTCCCCCAGGGTCGCCACTGCAAGGGTTAGCCAATAATTTAGACTACCTTGAGGGGAAAACCAAGTGCTGGCACAAGATTATTAGAAAGTGATAGCCAAGTGTTTTCACAAAGCTCCTCACCTGCCAAGCGTAATCCAGTGCAGATAGGTAGCGCAGTCGCTCTACCCACGGCCATCCTGCGTTTTAATTTAAGCAATCAGAAACTGATTTCAGCAGTCAGAAATTGATCACGACGCGTGATAGCACTGGCGTTTTTCCGCATGCTATCAGGCGCGTTAAACTCATTTGTTCAACGGCTGCCCCCGGGGGCTTACACCCGTAATGATGACAATGCAATGGATCATCAATTTGAAGGGGCCTTCACCAACCTTGACAAAGGTGGCTTGTTTTCAGCATTGTATATTGTATGGAACAGCGTGTACGCATGTACTATTCACGGTCACTACACATGTGATACTTTCGTTTACACCGCGCAAATGTATGCATCATGCAAACTAATAAACAGGAGCCCACATCGTGCAAATGTTTGCATCGTGCACACTAAACAAACAGGAGCCCACATCGCGCAAATGTTTGCATCGTGCACACTAATAAACAGGAGCCCACATCGTGCAAATGTTTGCATCGTGCACACTAAATAAACAGGAGCCCACATCGCGCAAATGTTTGCATCGTGCACACTAATAAACAGGAGCCCCATAGGTCCCATCCAATAAAAGGCATGTTATTCATAGGTAGGTCAGCGAGGCCTCAACCGTGTTTTGAATGAAATACTACAGAATGAAGGGTCGAAGGGCCCCATTAAACGACACAAGTATTAGACATACTTCGGGTTGGGCAGAACCATTTATATATATGGTGTATACACGGTATTTTTGGCAGGGAAATCACCAGGTGTACGGTCATATACGGTGAATATACGGTATTTTTGGCAGGGAAATCACCAAGTCAGGTGAACGGTCATATATATGGTTTTCTGGACAGCCCTAGATAATACATTAACATGTAATTGAGACAGGGACTTTCCTGATTTGCGTGTGTTGCAATTGACACACTACAATCAGAGGCTCCATTATAGGCCCCATGGTAATATTTTTTATGATTGACATCTCAATTGGAGGGTCAATGGGTCCATGCAAATATTGTGTTTTGATCGACATACTGCAGGGTCTATGGGCCCATGAAAAAACACAACACATTACTCATAGCTAGCAAGGGTGGATACGTGAATACCCTACTCTGCTTTTGCCTGAAACACAAGCTACTTGCATCTGTTGCAAACTGACACTTGGAGGCTCCATTGTAAGACCTTTTGAAAGGACACAATATTAGCAGGTAATTGAGACAGGGCTCCTGTTTTGCTTGTGCTTTAAATTAGGATTTACACAGCCTGTGCTCTGTACTGCTGCATTATTACTGGCACCTGGTGGGTCCATGGGCCCCATGAAGTAGGCAGAAACCAGCAGGTTTACAACAGCAAATGCCACCTGCGTATGACAATAGCCCCATAAGAAAGGCAGTCGGTGGGGAGGGTCAATACTTTCCCTGTGACTTGAGGTTAGAGGCTGGGCTAAATGAAAACGAGAGGAGGCCAGAGGAAAATAAGTCGAGGCTAGAGGAAAATAAGAGTAGGCTAGAGGAGAATGCTACGGGATACAGTTTGCAAAAGTTAATTGAGGCTAGAGGCTAATAATAGGCATTAGTGACTCCAGTGACTAGGTGGAAAAGCTACAAGAATGTTGTAGATGCTAGTACTAGGAGTTAGTACTAGAGGCCACACAGAATTCGTAGAGGCTAATACTAAAGGCTGAAATTTTGGAACCTGCTCGTACGTTCAAACCTACTAGTACGTTCGAACCTTCTAGTACAACTGAACCTACATACTAGTACATTTGAAACTACTAGTACATTCGAACCTTCTAGTACATTCGAACCTTCTAGTACAACTGAACCTACTAGTACATTTGAACTTACTAGTACATTCGAACCTTCTAGTACAACTGAACCTTCTAGTACATTCGAACCTGCTAGTACATTTGAACCTACAAGTACATTTGAACCTACTAGTACATTTTAACCTACTAGTACAACTGAACCTGCTGGTACATTTCCAGGGGCTAAACAACAGGCTGGTCCAAAAGCTGTTTTTGGATGCTACTCATGAAGGCTGATGCTAAAAGCTAGGCACGCAAGCAGCTGTGAAATTAATTATTGACTAGCTGTCTGCGCACGTAAAGTAAATGTGACATTTAAATTACACAGATGAATGAACAGAACGAAGATCTTAATTGCAATTCTTCAAACAATCTACACGGCTTGATCAGCAATACATTGATGCTTCCTGCTGTTCAAACCAGCAAAAGTGAAGGAAACACACTTACAGCGAGCACGAAAGCGATGTCTTGATTTGGCGCAAGGGTTGTGGCAAGGAACATCCATTGAAGCGCAACTAAGCTGAACACGCATGCCGTGGCTGTCAGCTGTGATTGAGCAGACCAAAAAAGAAGTAAGTAAATGTTGGTGGTGTCTTGATTGGGCGCAAGGCTTGTGGCAAGGAACATCCATCGAAGCGCGACTAAGCTGAACACGCATGCCATGGCTGTGAGGTGTGATTGAGCAGACCAAAAAAGAAGTAAGTAAATGTTGGTGGTGTCTTGATTGGGCGCAAGGCTTGTGGCAAGGAACATCCATTGAAGCACGACCAAGCTGAACACGCATGCCATGGCTGTGAGGTGTGATTGAGCAGACCAAAAAAGAAGTAAATGTTGGTGGTGTCTTGATTTGGCGCAAGGGTTGTGGCAAGGAACATCCATCGAAGCGCGACTAAGCTGAACACGCATGCCGTGGCTGTGAGGTGTGTATGAGCAGACCAAAAAAGAAGTAAGTAAATGTTGGTGGTGTGTCTTGATTTGGGGCAAGGGTTGTGGCAAGGAACACCCATTGAAGCGCGACTAAGCTGAACACGCATGCCGTGGCTGTGAGGTGTGTATGAGCAGACCAAAAAAGAAGTAAGTAAATGTTGGTGGTGTGTCTTGATTGGGCGCAAGGCTTGTGGCAAGGAACATCCATTGAAGCGCGACTAAGCTGAACACGCATGCCGTGGCTGTGAGGTGTGATTGAGCAGACCAAAAAAGAAGTAATGTTGGTGGTGTCTTGATTGGGCGCAAGGCTTGTGGCAAGGAACATCCATTGAAGCGCAACTAAGCTGAACACGCATGCCGTGGCTGTGGGCTGTGATTGAGCAGACCAAAAAAGAAGTAAGTAAATGTTGGTGATGTCTTGATTTGGCGCAAGGCTTGTGGCAAGGAACACCCATTGAAGCGCGACTAAGCTGAACACACATGCCGTGGCTGTGAGTTGTGTATGAGCAGACCAAAATAGAAGTAAATGTTGGTGGGAGGGTGTGAATACCCTTAAATAATGTCTACCGTCTGTATAAGAACACAAGTTGTTCTTCTGGAACAGCGTACAAGCATGAAGACCTAAAGGGTATTCTATTAGCAAAAATAAAGGGACTGGTATGTTTCAGATTAGACTCAGGAGACAGTTGCTAATGCCTGCGTAGCTTTTCCTTTCCAGACAAATGCAGGTATTAGTGCACACATTTTTGATTTAGTTTGGCATACATCGCCTGTTATTTGCCAACACATTATACATCAAAGTGGCCCGTTTTCCTTATTTTATATGGGGAATGGTTGCCACTGCCTGTGCAGTCTTGAGTTTTTCACTGCAACTGCCTGTGTAGTTTTAAGTTTGTCGCTGTCACTGCCTGTGTAGTCTTGTGTATTGTTGTGCCTTGTGTTTCTTATTACATGTGGGGATTGGCTGTCACTGACTGTGTAGTCTTTCCTTTCTCTCTCTCTTTATACAACAAGCTCTTTCCTTCTTCACTCTCTTTATACAACAAGCTCTTTCCTTCTTCACTCTCTTCATACAACACACTCTTTCCTTCTTCTTCTCTCTCTCTCTCTCTCTCTCTCTCTCTCTCTCTCTCTCTCTATCTCTCTCTCTCTCTCTCTCTCTCTCTCTCTCTCTCTCTCTCTCTCTCTCTCTCTCTCTCTCTCTCTCTCTCTCTCTCTCTCTCTCTCTCTCTCTCTCTCTCTCTCTCTTTAAACAACAAGCAAGGGAGTGGTGAGCAATTCCTGTCTGCACAGCATTTCACAATTGCTCGCAGGGAAGGAGCCATTCTTGTACCATTCATTTGCAATATTTTCAGCAAATAATATCTCCAATACATGGGCAAACATGATGTGTATTCAAAGCTTTTTGAATCGGCTCTACTTAATATAGTGATGCACTAGCAAGAAAGGGGAAAGAAACGCATACTGCTACACGATTTGTTGCAAAACACAGGCACATTAGAACACACCCATGTGCTACGCATTCTCAGTATTTACACCCATTTTCTACTCATTCAGTATTTACGCCCATTTGCTACGAGTTCTCAATTTTTAAACCCATTTGCTACGCATTCTCAGTTTTTACACCCATTTGCTACTCCTTCTCAGTTTTTACAACCATGTGCTACTCATTCTCAGTTTTTACAACCATTTGCTACTCAATCTCAGTTTTTACAACCATTTGCTACTCATTCTCAGTTTTTACGACCCTAATAGGGTTGGCCAGATCCATACATTTATAGGTCCATACATTTATGGGTATATACAATGTACACATGGTATTGTTTGCAGGGAAATCACCTTACATCTTACATACGGTCGTAAACGGTGCAAATATCATCGTCACACATACCTGTACAAGAGCGAGTGCCGAGTGTCGGTAGCCAAACATGCCATACCCGACCCACATGAACAGCAGTGCAATGAGGATGTTGAAAGGGAGCGTGGTGGTGAGTTTGGCAGCGTAGAAAGGCCCTGGGGTGTACAGCCTGTAAAAAACAAATGGGAGCAAGAACGGCTAAGTACTACTAGGTACTACCAGGTACTACTAGGTACTACTAGGTACTACTAGGTACTACTAGGTACTACTAGGTACTACTAGGTAGGAGAGTGAGAGTGGTGATGTGGCTTCAGATTAGGCGTGGCTTCAGATTAGGTGTGGCTTCAGATTAGGTGTGGCTCCAGATTAGGTGTGGCTTCAGATTAGGTGTGGCTCAGATTAGATGTGGCTTGTAATTAGGTGTGGCTTCAGATTAGGAGTGGTGATGTGGTTTCAGATTAGGTATAAAACCTGACATGCGCAAATGGCATGTGGATGGTTTTTTTTGAGAGGCCCTGATTTTGGTTGGGAGGCTTGAGGCTCGGTCGCAGTGCTACCTCAAACTGCAGACCAAAGTCTACCGGCGATTGACAAGGGAACCCAATGGAGGTCTGGATCAATTTTTCTCGACAGGAAGTTAAGTTAGGCATTTTTGCACGCATTTTTGTGTGGCCAGGATGAAATTGCACAATTGTGTGTGTGTGTGTGTGTGTGTGAATGCATCACGCAATGCAGGTCTACCCTTTAGCAGGGGCACACTAATCATATCTGTACGCGTTCTGTGAATGCAGGTTTGCCACTTAGATGGATACTCGGTATCCGGTGTTACCTCAAATTGCAGAACCCGTGTCTACCGGTCAGGAGAAACAGCAAGGCAGGGGTGGTTTGTGTGGAAGCTGTCATCAGTGAACTCGACCAGAGCTCACTTACCCCGCTGCTATGTCGGCCAAGTAACGCGCGCACACACACACACACACACACACGTGCACACACATTATTCACAAACATTAAAACAGACACACACACACACACTCACACACACACACACACACACACACACACACACTACTAAGTGAACTCGACCAGAGCTCACTTACCCCGCTGCTATGTCGGCCAAGTACGTCCGCTTGTCTGCCACGAAGACACTTATGAACAAGAAGGGCATCACCTATGACAGCATGAGAGTGGCAGCGTTCAAAATTCATAAACGTGCTGGCGTTCAGCGGACTCTCCCGTCCCCCTGACATGCAAGAATAGCATTAGCTGGTGACAATAGTGGCAGCACTGAAAAGTTAAGGGATGAGTGATTGATACAAACACTCAGACCGTCCTCACATCAGGGATTTGGCTACGCTGTCTTTTCTTATTTATTTATGCAGGGAGTGGGTCTCACTAAACTGCGTAGTTTCTTCTTTTTCTTCTTTTCTGATTTCATTTTTCTTGTGGGCAGTGGTTCTCCTTGCCTGTGGGTCTCTCTTGTTTTTGCAATTTCTGTGTAAATAAATTGGCCTTGTACCTTAACCAAAAGTGGATGACACTATTTTTTCCTTATAGCATATATTCACGACTGTGTGTTTGACAATTATGCACAAGCACGCTAAAGGAATATACTTGTGAGGCATGTTTTTCTTTATATGAAAAGACAGAAGAAAGCTGAGTTCAGTGTGTAACACTTGAACTCCAGTCCTTGGAGTGAAGCAAAGTGATATCCCTCAAATCACTCTTGCTTTTTATCTTTGCTCTTCCCCAGTTTCTCCATCTTTTTATTTACTTGGTCCTCTCAACTGCTATTCCTTCTTAGTTTGAGTTCAATTTTCTTTCTACAATGTCCACTTCTTGTAAATAATCCACCGCCATCTCACGATGCAAACGTCATAGAACATGAAATGACTGCAGAATATGCTTTGCCTTCTTACCAGGAAGAAGAAAAGAGCTGAAAACAGCCAACCAAGCGTGACTCGGATCCTGCCTGCTCCATCACCCTGCACAAATCGGGAGTCATTAGTTTAGTTTGGATTACAAAGGCCTCCAGCCTGGCATGGCTGCTCAACCTATAGGTCCCAACAAATAAATCAATCAAAAAGATCGACAGCTGCACTAATAAATTTGTAAACTTCTGAGCTGAGAACAGCCAACCAAGCGTGACTCGGATCCTGCCTGCTCCATCACCCTGCACGGATCGGGAGTCATAGTTTGTTGACAATATAAATTATAAATCTGAGGGTACGTGGTCAAAATGGGAGCCTAATTTACACCTTCAACTTAAAATGGGTTTTAGCACCAAAAGAAAGAAGAAAAGAGCTGAAAACAGCCAACCAAGCGTGACTCAAATCCTGCCTGCTCCATCACCCTGTACGAATCGGGAGTCATTGTTTGTTGACAATATAAACCTGAGGGTACACTGGTCAAAATGGGGGGCCTAATTTACACCTTCAACTTAAAATGGGTTTCAGCACCAAAAGGATGCTCGGTCCTCGGTCAGTCAGCTTGTTAAACAAAAAGCCTCTGTGCAACAGCATAAGAAGACCAGATAAAGAACCCTGTGCTGGCAGAAATCTGACAAGAGAGTGTCTTCAGTTCAGCTCTCATTTTTAGTTGGTGTGTTGAGTCTTATAGGTTGTTGTGGCAGTGATCTGGCCCGACAGAACTGTCCTCATTTCAGCTCTCATCTTTAGTTGGTGTGCTGAGTCTTATAGGTTGTTGTGGCAGTGATCTGACCCAACAGAACGTCCAATGTACCTGGAAGCAGAAGAAAATAAACTACACAGGCAGTGTAAAACTCTTCCATTTATTAAGGAAGAGGAGCCAATTTGATACCAGGTACCGTAAAGCTCCTCCACTAAAGTAACTTGGAAGCAGCAACACGTTGGGAGCTCTCGTTTATTCCTTTCCAGCGCAAATAGCACCTCTCCTCAGGAGCAGGTTTCGGGCCAAACATGCCATGCCACCCTCTTAATTCCCGTCAGTTTTTGTTTCACTCTTCTGCGGTGAGGGAGTTCTACAGTGCCCAGTACCAAAGGGGCTCGTTTTCCATGAGTAATATGAGGTTTGCCGCCTTATTTTTGCATCCCTTTTCCATTGCCAAAGACTAAAACGTACCACAGTGAAGGCTATGTATCCTGCCTGAGAAGACAAGCATCACCACCTGCTCTTTCACACATTTCAGCATCCTTTAGCCTGTTTCTGCTCGCTATCCCAAATTCAACTAAAGCGCACACGCACACGCACACACACACACACATATACACACACAGATTTAAACTCACAGCTTGCCCTCCTCCGTACATGAGGAAGTTCGCAAGAAGAGCCAACCAAATGAAAGTGAGCATCCTGCAGGCAGGAATGGCAGGGCTTCAGTGACGGGTCCTTTGTGTATGTGACACCAAAGCAGCGCATGCATGCCTAAGTTACGTTTAACACTGAGGCACTGTATTTTACAGCGTGTTTGGGTAACTGTGTGTAGTGTGGAGCAACACACACACACACACATTCGTAGGCATGACTATATTTTATGGAAAATTAGAGGCCCGTACAAGACGTGAGGCATTTTGATCCCAAGTAGCAATGAAAAACTTGAAAGGCATTAGGACCTTAGGTATATAATTGGAATTGAAGGGATCATAGGTATAGGATTAGA
>Ga0307948_1003956_pt1 | contig 10942 bp, 10 predicted proteins | sample OrgLakmetagen280_FD_201824 | JGI IMG/M metagenome (GOLD analysis project Ga0307948, IMG submission 201824) | Saline water microbial communities from Organic Lake, Antarctica - #280 | ecosystem: Environmental > Aquatic > Non-marine Saline and Alkaline > Saline | place: Antarctica: Organic Lake...
CAGTAAGCATTTTCATCCAGGCGGTGCTTTCATCCAGAGTATAGTAATTTGTGAACATGCTGCAGATTTTTGACTTTTTGGAGGACCTGGACAAGTCTGGAATCAAGGTCAGGACGGACATGGTGGGCGTGGCCTTTTACGACAAGCCATACCACGTGCTGGGCAGGCATAACGAGGTGCGTGTTGGTTGAGATGGCGTGAGATGGTGTTCATGTTGTTCACACTCACGTTTGGCTAGGGTCCTCCACGAGAGAAGAAAGCAAGATTTGATTAAATTAAGCCTTAATAACATGTAAGCTAAGGAAGTAGAGAATGTCTGCAAGGGCTAAGTTATTCAAGAATGGAGAAACATGAGAAAAGCTCGGATGAAACACAAGTGGTTGACATCACTTAGCTGGAACATTGAACTTTGCAGAGTTCAGCTCTCCACCTCAGGAGATGCGTTGTGCTTCATACCCTTCCTTTTGTGCAGGTCTGGGCATGGCCAAAAGAAATGAGCATCGATGACATTCATAAGGCCCGTGCCAAGCTGCAAGAGAACATGGAGGTAGGCGCTGTACGCCTTGATACCTGTGATACCATGTTCCATTCAGTGAGGCTTATGTCAAGTTGCTTGAAGCATACGTGCCAGGCTGCAAGAGAACATGGAGGTAGGCGCTGTACGTCTTAATACCTGTGATACCATGTGTTCCATCCAGTATGAGGCTTATGTCAAGTTGCTTGAATCATACACATTTCTGCTACACATCTCACATTCTAGGGGCTTGGTTGCTTTTTGTTGAACAGCACTAAGTTGTGCAGCTTTGTTTCCTAACACCGCCTTGCAGGAGCTTCTGGCAAAGAACATTAGGGGCTTTTGAGGTCGACCTATTTTTGATGGAGATTCGGATTTTGTAGAAGTGAACTCAGGATAAACAGGTGTTGTTTCCAAATGTTGTTACAGTAAAACAGTTGCGCATCTTTGGACTTGTTGACATGGTATAAGGACAAATCATTACATAAATGTATATGAAGCGCCTTTGCCTTGCATCAGAACTATTTTGGGTTAGTCAATGCGAGGAGTGAGATATTCAACAAATAGAATTTTGTAACTGAGCAGCGTGAAACTTCTCCACCATCAAAATGTTCAATAAGAATGAGCTCAGACGGGTTGAGCCCATAATCAATCCACAGAAAGGAAATTCAAGACTACACAATGCAGGCACGTGCACATTGGTGATAGTGTTGACGCTGAAGGTGCAGGATTACAGCAAAAGTATCTGTAAGGGCAACTGCTCGAGAAAGAAAATGGATATGGTGTACTACTCTGAGCAGCAAAGCTTGGTGCTGCGCATTCCTGTCACAGCAAAATGACTGTGACTGGTGCAAAGGTTGCAGCATTGAGATTAAAGGAGGGGATACATACCTTTGTAAAATAAGATGTGCCTTATAGCTACAGCATAATTGATACAACACAAATTTTTACACACCTGCATTGACAAGCATATTCATTGGCAGCCACTTATCGTGTGACAAGCAGTTTAACGAAACTGTTACAAATTCTAGAAAAACTAGCCTCAGGCCTTACAATCAAATACGCCATTCATCATGGCTGCATGTCCCCTCTGCCCACAATCAAATGGTAGTATCATGCACATTTCCTCTGCTTACATAAACATAAAATGTCATGCACGTGCTCTCTGGGTTCTAGCACACACACTTCAGGAATATTAACACTATTAACACAAGCGCATTACCTGCTCATTAAAGTCAGTAGCAAAATTGGATCCTACGGGCCAGGCAGAAGTTCAACTACTGGCGATATAACATGCAACCCTACAATCAAAGATAAAAAGTGTAAAAACTATGCAGGAGCAAAATACATCCCTCACACTACTCAAGGATAAGAAGCCACTTTAGTACCAGGTGGTATAAACTCCTCCACCAAAGGAACAAGGAAAAGATTGATGGGATCCAGGAGGGTTGCGGACTTCACCTGAAACCTGCTCCCAACGAGAGTTGATGACAGTGCTGGAAAGGGCAAGTCTGGTATGGACAAGTTTGGCAGCATAATTGACAAAATGAACATGAAACTTGGAAGCAAGTTTCTTATTCTTTGAAAATCAAGACCCAGATCCTTAAAGGCTTCAGCTTGTGATTGTTGTAGGTAGTGCAACCCACTCCTAAAAGGATGGTGTGGAGGGTTATGGAGGCTCTTTGAAGGATGGTGCAGAGGCCTTTGTGCTGTTCCTGCACTCGTCTGGTTATGAGTCTAGTGTCCTCATCTTGATCTCTATGAGGTGGATGTCACGTTGAAGAATGCTGAGATCTTAAGGGTAAGTGTTGTCTGGAGAAGGTGGATCTGCTGACGGCTGGTATCTGCTGACGGAAGTTTTCAGGGTGTTAGTTTTACTACTGTCTGAGTTTCGCGTCGAATTGCTCTTCTGGTGCTATAAGTCTGGTGCTGCGAGTTCGTGATACAACAAACACCCCACAATATTTACATGTTTTATTTACTTTTTGCAGCCTAGCAGTCGCTTTTAATTTACTGGTGGCTTATCTGTAACATCTGTAACATCTGAATGTGATTTCCTTTCGCAGGAATTGTGCATCTCTGTTTCCCCCAACAGGATCCCACGATGTGTCTAGTTTCCTAAGCCAGAACAATTACAAGCTTTATTTTTTCCTCCATGAACTAATCGCTCTTCATGAGCAGGCTAGCAGTCGCACTTCTTGACTGAAGGCCTTTTTTGCAAACCTTGTAAACCATTTAAACCCTGTAACATCTGGATCTCCCTTCTGTAATCTGATTCTGTGCTTGCGTTTGAAGGTCAATCAGGGCCCGCAATTCAAGACTCACACCTGAGGTGAGTAACGTTAAGCAAGAGAGCAAGGATAAGAGACTAGCAAAGCAAGAAAGAACGCAGACCGCACCAGGCCCTGTCAGCTTCAAACACAAGCACAAACATCCATGTACACGAATAGCTTGAGCAACACAAAGCGACAGAGCTTCAGGAGAGCAGCATTGTAGAAGGCGCAGCAATTCTCACTCACATCCATTAAGGAGTACACTGATGCAACTAACATCCTTCCTACTTTATGTGCGTATTAATCTACCTGCTTAATTTCAACGCAACAGAGCATAAGCTGGGGAAGTCAGTTTATTGGACGAGACTAGGCAAAATGTATTATAAATGTACTATATAACCTCAACTGATAACCAACTAACCAAACCTGCTACGTGGATCATGGTAGATCTAGAACCGTGTTGGTGGCCAGTGCAAGTGTACATGAGCAAAGGGCTGCTCTGTGGATCATGGTAGATCTAGAACCATGTGAGTGGCTAGTGCATGTATGTGTACATGAGCAAAGGGCACAGTGATCGAATTGCGCACAGAGAGGAGCGGCTCCGCTAGCATGGCTTTGGCTACTATGGAGGATTGGTAATGATGTAGGGAGCAAGTGTAGCATGGCTTTGGCTAGCGTGGAGTAGTGTAGGGAGTTTGCTAGCATGGCTTTGGCTACTGTGGAGGATTGATAGTGGTGTAGGGAGCAAGTGTAGCATGGCTTTGGCTAGCGTGGAGTAGTGTAGGGAGTGCTAGCATGGCTTTGGCTAGTTAAGAAAGCTTTCTTAGACGGACGGACGTTCACCTTTTTTTAGCTAGGTGTAGTTTCAGGCTTCTTCCAAGCTTCAGCTCAGATGGCCCCTGAGGCATTTATCGCGATGCAACCTTACCTTCCCTTCCTTTTCCTTAGCTACAGCACACAGGAAACGCCTAGTAGTATGCCCCCATAATTTTAAGGCTTGTTTCAAGTCAGGCCCTAGAGCAAGTAATTAATGCGCAAGTGATGAAAACACCGTGATGGTAACTCCTCATTAGCATTATTCAAGAGAAACTGAAACTGTGCTGTCAGAAAGCAAATAACATAACATGTAAGTGCACGTACGTTAAGTGCGGTACATACACCCACAAACACGTACAAATTGACATCAGATCAAATCACCGTCACTGCTAAGTAAACCACGTCAACGAACAGGGAACTGGTAGAAGCAATATGGACCACAGCTGTGCAAACCCACTCCTCTGCTGGATGGTTTTTCCACCTTGGAGGCCTTTCTTGGTCCAAAGATGAACTAGTTATCAGCAAGGCTAGCACATCCGACTTATTGAACTAGACATACATTAACTCTCAACTGTCAACCAGCTAACTGATTGTCACACGATTTGTCGCTGCCAACGATTGGGCGTGACGCATTATTTAACCCTTTCACCACGTCACAAGATGACACATCACAAGATGACGTCACCACGTCAAAAAATGACACCGTACCCCTGTCAAGCCTGGCCTGATCCTGTGACACTAGGCCTTTTGTCTGACTTTCAGTTGCCCCACTGGTGGCGCCTCTCAACCTACTGCATCGTGTCAACACATGGGCACATAACATTGGCTTTGAAGTGTACGTGTGCGTACATGGGTATACTCGTCCCTATTTGTCATCCCTCATGTTATCCTGACACCCCAGCTCTCCCCAAGGGTTCACAGGCCACCTCTTGAGATCACTCCGCTTTTGTCTGCCTCCGTGAAAACTCTATCTGTGCCGTTGCCCCAGCGTGTGCCTTGGATAAATCCAGCCCTCCCTTCCTCACCACCATCTCAAAGGCGAGAATGCAAATGGACCATGTAACCATGCTCGCAGCCACATATGACCGGAGCTTGTTTTCCTCACTTACGAGCTTCCAGTCCAGTCCAGTAGCCAAGAGTGCAAGTGATGCAGAACCTGGTTGTAAGTTGTAAGTGATGTAGAACAGCTTTGCTTGCATTGAGATACCAATGGAAACAGTGCTAGAGTTTTATTTGCTCTGCTTTGTTTGGCACAGGCACAAAATGCAATAGCATGTAAGAATTCAAAGGCAGTTGGAAATCCCCTGGATCCACCAAATAACCTAAATATCTGCTTAACCAAAAACAGCATTGGAACAGCGTTACCTACCAAGCAAGAGACGTTGGACGGCCACCCATAGGCCAGATACAAGGTGCCGTGCCATCCAAACTCGGTGCTGGAGATAAGAAGATGTGCATGTACATTATCTTGTGAAATAATAATAAAAAAGACGTGCTTTGGGGAATTACTCACGAGCACAACTCACACAGCCCAAGCCCCACCAAAGCCATAGCCCCACCAGAAGGTGCAGTTGTACAGAGGAAATCGAACATACTACATTGGTGATGAGGTTTATGGAAGGCTTCTCAAGGGAAGGGACCACTTTGTTTGTGCTGCTACTCTAGCTGTACAGAAATCCAACTCCTGGATTTGTAGGCATCCGAAGTCACTTAGATCCACCTCAATCAGATCAAGTACTTTGAAGACAAAAACCTCTAGTTGAACACCACTGAGGAACAGCACAAGGTCCTCTGCACCATTCTTTAATGAGCTCCCACTACTCTCCGCACCCTCTTAAATGTGACTTGCAGCATTTACAACGCTGAAATTCTATAGACATTCAAGGAGCAGGATATTGATATTTAACAAGTTAAGAAACTTGCTTCCAAGCACCTCGCGCACTCTGTCCACTACCCTGCTTTACTTGTGCAAAATAGACGTGCCCTTTCCGGTATTAGTACAAACTCTCATCAGGAGCGGATCAGGCTTGCAGCAATCCTAATCACCATAAATCTCCCTCTTGTTCTTTCCTGTGATGGAGGAGCTATTCGATGTCTAAGCAACTCCTTCTCCAATCAATAAGGGAGAGCAATTTTTCTACCTGTGTTGCTGAATCGTCTTCTTATGAGTCATTTGATGCTACCATGTCGGTCTTTTGCTAAAACAAAATGTACATGCAATAAATTGCATACTTCATACTTCATACACTGAAATCAATGCATGAATGGTACTGGTATAAATATATGATCCACCCCATGTAAAGCTGGGCAGCTACATGTACGATTTCTACTTGACCTAAACACTGCTTGTTGCAAGCACACAAAATTGGTCTGATGACTTTGCAGAACTGCTATTGCAAGTCCATGAACAGAGGGCTGACTTGACCACCGATCGTCCGTATGTTGGCAGTTCAAACCATTTCATATTAAAAATAAACAAGGCCACCAGCATTGTGACATGTTTGTGTGGCAGATGCTTTCATCATGTATTTCCTGGTAGTGCCAAGTGATTTGCGTCGCATCCCTCACCAAAGAAGGTCAGCGCACGCCCTTAATTGTAAACAGCAAACTCAGTGTTTGCTCTCCCTATACACCTACCTTTTCATACTGCTTGGCTCGTGCCATGGCCACTGCAATGCACAAGCTGGACAGGAACCATGCAGCTGCACCTGTGATCATCAAGTGTTATATATAACAATGTCTCCATATGGTACATTGTGGGTAGCTGATCTAGAGATCATGCTATTTTCTAAGCTGCATTATTACTGGCTGATCAGGTACCAAAGTATCTCCTGTTTTCACTGCCTGCATCCTTTTCTCTTGTTTGATAGGTGGTTTATGTGTGTAAATGTGTTGACTGGTTGAGTACAATAACATGGAAATAATGGATATATGCAGGCTTATTCGACCCATGCGAGCATGCGCAAAAGTGCACGAGTTATAAAATTTGCATATAAGATCACTTGAGTTTGTGAAGTGTTTGAATATGTCTTGATGAACAGCTGTACACCGCACAAGCTACAAGCTACAAAAGAAAAAGTACGCAAGGAATCTCCCCACATTTGTTTAGGAAGTCACTTTTTAGTTACAAATTTGAACTTTGTGTTACAAGCTTGCATTCAAAGTCCAGACAAAACTGTGTAGCACCGTATCTTAACAACTACCTGCCAAGCAAATAGAAAAGACGCACCTGTGTTAAAGGCCATGTAAGCAAAGTGCAGAATTGGGCCTTCCTGAGGCTTTGTAGCTATGGCTGAAGTGGTGTAAGTCAGGAAGACACCACCCATTAATAAAACGCCCAGGCTTGCAAACAGCCTCCCTGCACATTGAATGTAGTACATAACAATGATGGGACGCTTGTAACCAAGTCGGCAGGGAAAGGCAAAGCCTTGTGATTGGCTGCAAGGCAACTGACAGCTTGAATTGCATCTGAGTATGAGCACTGGGTGATCACTGCATTTGTATGTGGTGTGACTAAGTGGCCTCAAAACGACCTCCCTGACACCCCTGTCCTTCTTTTCCTTTTTTGAATGCCTTTTCCTACCAATTTGTTTTCTGAGTCCCCACTCGAAAGCGATCAAGTTATTCCCTACTATCTGCTGTGAGTAACAGGATAACTTTATCATCTTTAGCCAGGCCTACAAAGGAACTTTCATGAGCGTTACAAACTATAAATCTGAGTCAGAGCCCTCGTCTTTGGTCATTGGTATCAGACGAAGCACAGGTTTGCTTGGTTCACACAAGAAAGGCATTGAAAAAGGAAGCCGCAGACATTGCCATTGGGCTAAACGAGATTTGTGCTCCATGCAAGCCCAAAAACAATGTTGTGGCTCAGATCTTAGAAAGGTACGTCCTTGCAGGCGAATAAGTTGGCTGGCAGACAATTGATGCAAATTCTAAAATTCCAAGTGGTGTCCATACAGAAGCAACAGTGACCTTCATAGGGTGGCATGACAGGATGAGTGCTCAAATTTGCCTCAGCAGCCCCACTGCGTCAAAATTTTGCCTAATCCCTATTACCCTCTAGTTCCCCCTGAACTCATTCGGCTGCTCTCTGGATCTCTTTAAATTGCCAAATAATCCTTACATAATGGATCGAATAAATGACAGCAGAGAGCTGCAACAGAAGAAGCCAGGAGTCATGGCAGAGCCGGCAAACACTCTAGCCACACTTGCCTCCACACTTACCTCCAAGTCGGTGCAAGACGGGGTGCCTTGTTCGTATCTGAGGTGACAGTTGCAAGGGTATTAGAAGAGCCCAGATGCCACAGGGAGCGTTGTGGGCAAGCACGACCCATTTGAAGTTGGCATACTGTAATACGTGCATGTGCGTGTGCGCATGTGTGTGTGTGCAGATGTTTGTGTGTTTATTTTTATGTTTGAAAATTTTCAGGCCTCCTGGAGAATCATAACAATCTACAGCATATTTATAATTAAAACTGCTCTGCGTGTTGCATTAGGTAAAGAGAGTTGGGCAAGCAAATGCCACCATCAGCTTAAAGGTATGCATGTTAAATGTATGCTATCAATGTCGCCGCACCATTATCCAGGAGAGAGGGGGGGTTGTAATTGGGGAAAGTAATCTAAGTCAGGCTGATTATACTCTAACATGCCACAAGGAAATCAAGTCTGGGATTTGGCCAGGATGTGCCAAAAATGACACAGACGCCTTAATGCCACTTTTAACTTGAGCAGCGCAATACAACATTTTTTCTGCATGTCAGGAGGTGGGCTTAAACAAAGGTCTGTTCTTTCAGTTTATTCTGCAGTCTCAGCATCTCCATGGCTTATCAGTTCCCTTCGGCGCCTAAGGTCCATATACTTTGTACTACAACGTACTGGGCTACCTACCTACAAGCTGGTGAATCCATGGGCCTACTACCTACAAGTTGGTGGGTGCATGCCAGTTTCCATATGTGGGACCCCAGGAACCTCAGCGTGAAAAACTCGATCTGACAACATCTCTGGAGTAGGTACACGCATCCAAGAATGAAAAAAGTTTTGAGTTAATCAGGTTCTGAACCTGTATCCCTCACAGAGCATCATTCCTGGCTCCAGTGTATCTGTAAGGTAGAGGCTGTATCTGTAAGGTAGCTGTGTATCTGTTAGGTAGTGGTGTGTATCTGTAAGGTAGTGGTGTGTATCTGTAAGGTAGCTGTGTATCTGTAAGGTAGAGGTATCTGTAAGGTAGAGCCTGTCAAGACGTTTGGCCAGGCAGGACTCCTCCTTGGCTGTCACCTTTTGTGTATCTGTAAGGTAGAGCCTTTCAAGACGTTTGGCCAGGCAGGACTCCTCCTTGGCTGTCACCTTTTTGTTACCTTGGTTATGACATCTCCTGGTGCAGCAGATATTGCAGCAATGAACGCCTCCTTGGCTGTCACCTTTTTGTTACCTTGGTTATGACATCTCCTGGTGTAGCAGATATTCCAGCAATGAACGCCTCCTTGGCTGTCACCTCTTTCTTACCTTGGTTATGACATCTCCTGGTGTAGCAGATATTCCAGCAATGAGCGCGTGGAAAGGAGCTAGCCTCAGGGCTTGGGCAGTCCAAACCGCGAATGTCCAGCTTGCAGGAAATACCAGCACCCTGAACAAGCGATTCGTGACTTGCTCTTTAGCTCGAAATCTATGCCTTAAGTCACTTGGGTCAAGAGGTAAGAACAAAAAATGGACAAGCCGTGGATAGTGTTCTCTATGGGTTGAGTTGTATCTGGCAATTTTAATCCATGATAGGACGTGCTGCTGTCATGTTAATATTACAATGACTGTGTAGGTGCTATCTAAAGCAGCAACACCCTCCACATTATCAAACTTCAGAGCAATAGGCACTATCTACTGCAACTGCACAGACATACCCAGTCCAAGCCCTGGAGACAGCTAGCCTGAATGCCAGGCCGCTCCACAAATAAACGCTCAGCTTATAACATTCCACCGAGTCCACAACAAAAGTCATTCTAACCAAATTTAAAATTTTACCTAAGCACTGCTACCCTTGGTACGTGCTAGATCTATAACAATTTGACAAGCTGGGACAGTGGGACAGTGGAAAAGTACGCAGGATGATGATTTTAAGCCAAGGTGCTTTTAAGTAGGTACGTGCTTTTTTGTATGCAGGATGACTGATCTACTTTTTCAAAGCAGGATCTGGCAGGATGCTAAATGCATTAACACGGGAGACGGCAAAACAGTAGGGGGTTGAGCCCAGTATTCACCCTTGGTGACATTTCGTCGTGTAGGTTAGGGTGCATGATTCACAACAGCGTTTGAAACCTTGCCACTATCTTCTTTGTGGAATTTCACACTCACGTGACCAGAGACAAGAGCTCTTAGTCCCTAAGCTAATAAAATTATCTTGCATGAAGCTGATGCCACGTTATCCATCCCACCCATCCCCCCGCAGCTTGAAGTAAGGAGATGAGATGCGTGCCATAACAAGCATATGTGTGGATTTTGTGTGTGTGAAGACAGGCAGAAAATGTGCTTACCATAATACCATCATCCAGGAAAGGAAAACGATGCCTGTGTCACGAGGAGGCCGCAAAAAGGCCGAAAAATTGAATGGCACTGAATGAATCGTACATCAAGGGTTTTGGACCAACCATTCCCCCGCTTGTCTACTGTGCAAGGCATCAATGGCACGAATGGTGCCAGGGTAGAAGGAACTTTTGTCATGCATCCCCATGTCCAGATTGGTCAGGATTCAGGACCAGCTTGCTGGAACCGTGAGCGCGCGAGTGCAAGCATGTGCAAGCATCTGAGACATGTGCAACCACACATACTCACATGTATGCAACCATTTGGGAAGACGCAGTGCTTCTAGAGAATCGTGCGATTGCATGGCAGGGAGCAGAGTACCCTCCTTGGAGCAGACGTGGAAAACCTGCAAACGCTTGAAGGATTTATTTTATATTATTATTGCAAACGCGAAGTAATTTGCGAGGTGAGATGCATTAACACATACGCGCACACACACACACACACACACACACACACACACACACACACGCACACACACACACACACACAACACACACACAACACACACACTCACACGCACACGCACACACACACACACACACACACACACACACACACACACAAACACACACACACACAATCACACACACACACACACCCACACTCAAACACACACCCAATCACACACACAAACACACACACACACACATTCACACACAAAACACACACACACACATACACACACACACACAATCACACACACAAACACACACACAGACATACACACGCACACACACACACACACATACACACACACACACAC
>Ga0307948_1003959_pt1 | contig 10940 bp, 8 predicted proteins | sample OrgLakmetagen280_FD_201824 | JGI IMG/M metagenome (GOLD analysis project Ga0307948, IMG submission 201824) | Saline water microbial communities from Organic Lake, Antarctica - #280 | ecosystem: Environmental > Aquatic > Non-marine Saline and Alkaline > Saline | place: Antarctica: Organic Lake...
GGAATTTGAGATTTTGGGGGGAGAAGAGAGAGAGAGAGAGAGAGAGAGAGAGAGAGAGAGAGAGAGAGAGAGAGAGAGAAAAGAGTGCAGAAGTCTGATGAGTCAAATGTATGGCTCCAGCTGCAGTGCGTTCTCTTAACCCTTTAACAACAGTAGTGCCATACATTAAGCTTGCATTGTAATGGTAGACTGCACAGAGCTGCTGGGAAGCAGCACAAATCGTCTGCCTGCATAGTCGTTTGGGACCTTGAGACCAGCCTGAGGTGAATTGGGGAGAGGGGCGAAAGGTGGAGATGTTGCCCTCTCCCAGATCAAGGCAGATTGATGGTGGATGTTTCCTCATACCGGCCCTTACGGACAGTGTTGGTGATACGATTTTAGTGCACCTTATGCAGTTCGTACAAGTGTCCTTAGAATTGCGGCTTCTCTCCTTAATTTGACAGCAACAACCAAAACGTTCTGCCAATTACCATTGTACGACCGTGCACAATTTATAAAAGGAGTTGCCTGGCTTGAACGTTTTTGTGTGTGCGTGCATGTGCTTGTATGTGCTGACCTGTCTGTAGATTGTTGCTGTAATATTAACGGCATAATGCCTGTACGGTGATCTGGAATGTTTGTTACCTGGAGCTGCAGCTCTGACTTAGCGTTAAGGGTGATGAGGTACTTCGAGCCCCCACTATCACCATAGCCAAAACCAGAGGCGGAGCTGCGTCTGCTCTGACGCGATGAACCTGTTTGAGGAATGAGAGAGTGTCCGTTCTGATTTAAATTGATCCTACAAAGGCGCTCCAGCTCCTGCTGAAGCTGGCACACAAACATGCACACATACACCCACATGCACACACAGGTACAGAGATACAGTGAATACACACTCACGTAATACATGCACTTGTAATTGCGCGCAAGTACTCACTAAGTCCCCTGTTGTCTGATGAGCTGTTCCTGCCTAAAGCACGGGATGCACCGGAGGGCCCAATGATTTGCAGGGGGCACGTGTCGTACTCAGCTACGCTCCATGCTTCCTTTGCAATGTTCAATCGGAGGTCAGGGCTCTGAAGCTGCGCATGTGTGTGTGTGTGTGTGTGTGTGTGTGTGTGTGCGTGTGCGTGCGTGTGTGTGTGCATGTGCGTGTGTTGTTATGAGCAAGCCTCCATGTCTGACTCCTGCACGGCCCTGGCTAACACTGGAAACAGCTGAGCCTTTAGACATGCAAAATCTAGCTCCCTTCTCAGCAGTATAGCTTATACGTGTAGACGTTCACAGCATCGGCACGTAACACACACAGCTTTCCTCATCCCAACCACGACTTGCTTGCATTCTGGTGTGCTACCCACTACTTATAAAATCCACTAGCCACTACCCCCTACTCACACTACCGATCCCACTACCCCCTACTTACACTACCGATCCCACTACCCCCTACTCACAAAATCCACTTTCAGCTTGGCAGGTACGCTTGTTGTGTTGACTAAAGTGGTGGGCAAACGGCGCAAGGTTCCAATGTACACCGCACCAAAGTTGAACTCATCCTGTGAAGCGATAACAACACAGTTAAATGAGCCGGCCAAATTGAAAGCGGCTCAAAATGGACTTATCTGCTTCTATATCAAGCGAATTAGGGCTTGCTTGGAGTCTCATGCAGGAGCAGCAGTCGTCCAGATACTAGCGCTGACACTCTGCACACCTGCAGGATCTCCACTTTAGGAACCACGGCTTCAGCTTTGATGGGCAGCTTCAATGTCTTCCCACCTTGAACCTGCAAGTTGCACACAAGAGGCCGTGGAGCAGCTTAACGCTTGAACATTTCAAGACCGCATAAATGACCGCGGTTTCAACAATTGGGGAGCAACAGCGTTAGACGAGCAGAATTGTGTAAGCTTGTTGTGCGGACCTGCTGCAGCTTGTTGCCCTGCAGCAGGCAACCTCAGAGTTTTAGCAACAGCAGCATTTGTCACAGTGCTAAGTATTAGTATGCCAGCAGACTTTCTGAAAGCTAAAACATCAAGCAGCAGTTCATATGACCTGGAGTTCAAGCATGGTCGACAGGATTCCAGCATGGAGAGGGCAGAACGTGACCTCCACGTCCACCACTTCATCGGGGGATGCCTTTGCTCGCATGGGTTGGACCTACAGGACGGTAAAGTGCACAGCAGAGAGAAAGAGAGCTGAAAGTAGAAATAAAATAATGTGTGCGGGATGCTCAAAGCAGAAAGGATGCTCACACGCACTATAAGTACGGTCAAACATTGTGCAAGGTGATGAATACAGCCCTTGTGCAAGGTGATGAATACAGCCCTTGTGCAAGGTGATAAATACAGCCCTCGATTCAGTGTGATTGTACCTTCAGTCAGGGTCGGACATTAAACAAGACTTTACGTAGAGGGGCGGACAAACGTTTATACGGCAGGTAAGTGCGTCTTACCTTGAGCAGAGGGTTGGGCATGACACAGAAGGCAGCAGCGCGCGTGCCGGAGTTGCAAAGCTGGGCTGTCAGCGTCTGCGTTACGGGAGGAGGGTGAGGGTGCTTTTAAGCTGGGAGACAATTTGCCAAGGGAGTGGTGTGGCGCACTGTGCTCCTTATGCAATGCAGAGCACTGCTAGGCAATGCTGCCCAATGATGCACCATTGTGTACATTTTGCTACGAAACATCGCAATGCTCAGCAATGCTCATCCACACTTTGCAGCCCCCCCCTTTTCTGTACCCGTTCATTTCTATCTATGGTTGCAGCCCCGATGGTCATACCTGGGTTGCTCCCAAGGGCACGGCGCCTGCATCTAGCACCTTGTCACGCAAGCGCAGTGCTGATTCAGGCAGGACACCCTGTGGAAATATTAAGGTTGCGATTAGAGCAGGTGGTATGGTATCGAGAGAGAGAGAGAGAGAGAGAGAGAGAGAGAGAGAGAGAGAGAGAGAGAGGGAGAGAGAGAGAGAGAGAGAGAGAGAGAGAGAGGGGAAGAGAGGGATGGCGATCCTGAAGCGCCAGCAAGCCTCCTATGTGTGTATTCAACACCTCATACAAAACAATACTTGCCTGTAAGAAGATGCGCCTGGGGTGGTCACCTCCCACAAGACTGAGAACTAAAGACCCTTCTTGCGCCATTCCTTGTGCACCGCTGCCATCCAAAGGAGGAGACCAGCGCACCACAACCTCTGCACTGGACTGCAAACACAAGAAACCGAGAAAAAGGCAGTGAGAGCTAGAGGCTGGGTGCGTAGAGGGAAGGATCATCAGTGCACGGAAAGGATCCTGTTTTTTTGCACAACTTTTCAGGAACTGGAAGTTGGTCACGTACATTGTTCGTATACGTTTACGTATGTACCATTTGCTGGACAATCCCGGCCTATTGATGCTTTGTTGCTTGTACACATTGTGAAGTATCATCACATGCAGTCTGAATTCGACAGAGGACTAACTAATATCACTTTTTGGGTTGCCCTAACACGTCACGAAATGATACATGCATGCAACGCAGTTCTGACAACATGGCAACCACGTCAACTCTGAATGCCTTCCACTGACAAGATGTTGCAATCCTGCAAGCGCAACAGAGGACGGAAGACTGTGACAAGAGAACGACCTACACCTACATGTAGCAGCCGTGACTTGAGAAGACAGTGCAAGACCAACCTGAGGCTTCACAGCGCCCATGATTGGTGTAGCAGTGTACACTTCGTAGGGGCTGCAGGTGAGGGAGTACTCCACCAAGAACTTGTGCGGGTTGTGCAAAAGGAGCGTCTGCAAGGTGACAGAGTACTAGCAAAGGTGACAGTGTACTAGCAAAGGTGACAGTGTATTAGCAAAGGTGACAGTGTACTAGCAAAGGTGACAATGTGCTAGCAAAGGTGACAGTGTATTTGCTGCTTGCCCAGGGATCCTGCCTTCACCAACAAGGATTTTAGGAGAGAGACTGGGCAGGAAAGGGACTTGCCCCGAGCAATACATACTAAAGGTGACAGTGTACTAGCAAAGGTGACAGTGTACTAGCAAAGGTGACAGTGTACTAGCAAAGGTGACAGTGTACTAGCAAAGGTGACAGTGTTTTAGCAAAGGTGACAGGCTGTGCTGCCCTGATAATCCATCCATCTCAGCAAGGCAAGGCAATGAACGACGCGAGCACACTCCCTTGTGTTGTGGAATAGCTGCCATACACACACAGGTGTTGTGGAATAGCAGGCATTTGCATGCTAAGAATTCTAGTATTAGCCACCATCACTAGTGCAGGCAAGCTGGCATCGTGAAGCAGGTCAAGGCAAAGCCTTGAGCTCATGCAAGAGCAGCACCTCATTCCCACCTTCTCAATGTACGTGTCCCAGTTGTCCAGAGAGAATTCAAAGTGCAGCTCATCCAAGCTGAGCTCGATTGTGACAGGCACCACGCTGGCAGATACTGTCAGGGGCAGGACGTGGGAGCCATTGATGCAGTATTCCAGCTGCGGAAGGTGGTGGTGCAAATGACACACAGAATGAACGAGTGCACTGTTGTATTGATCAGGTTGCATTGCTGAATTGATCAGATTGCAGGTGCATGTGTCAAATGCATCATGAACAATTGCTGGGGACAGCAAAGACAGAGAGGAGGTTGCTAGGAAAATTCAAGAGAATGACAGCGACGCCGGCAATCTGTTGAGGGCTGCATTTTGCTTCTTGCCAAAGGCCATCCTACTGTTACCTTTTCAGTGAAGGTGCGGATGTCGTTGGCTATGAGAGTCATGGGGAACTTTGCTCGTGCTCCGGGAGGAATGACCTGGGACATGAAGCAGTTGAGGTAACGGTACAGTTTTACTGATGAAAATACTGATGTTGCCCCTGAAATCAAGTACACAGATGCCAGGCAAAAATACGCATGCTTAACATCTGAACATGTGTACACACACACATACACACACGCACGCACACACACACACGCACACACACACACCTGAGAGGTGGCTTTGGACCCTTTGAGCTCACGCACTGCCTTGATGTCAAGGACCACGTGGATGGGTGTGTTGAGCGTGTTAATGACCATTAGGTGGCAGGTGTTGCTGGTGCCCACACTTACGGTGCCCCAGTCTATGACCTGTGGAGCAAAACAAAATGGAAGGGACGAGGAATTTAAACACTTAAACTGATGTGGTGAACCTCCCTCTGATTTGCCCATATTTTTATTCCTTGCAGGCTGCTCAAGTGGGCTCAAGTGCGGAGTGCACGACTCAAAAGGGCATGATACATGCAGGTATACGGACCCTAGAAAGCAAGCGTTGCTGAGGGAAGTTAAGAGCACAAATGAAAGAGCAGGTCCAGGTGACGGCGCCTCGTCTCTCTGTACCTGCCTCTTTACATCAGGTGATGATTTTCCAGAGGGGGTCAACGGAGGCCCCAAACAGGGGTACTTTAGAAATGTGAATTGAGTATGGGCACCCATGTTTGCAAATTGTGAGCTTAGGACCCAAAGGTAGCTGCTGATAACACCTGAGCTTTATATTTTTTAACATGGGTGCACATGTCTTATTGCCCGCGGCGTGAACCCTACTTTTCACTGCCAATCCGCCAGATCTCATTAGATACTGCACCTATCTGGATCATTTTTAAATAAATGGTGTACTTTTGATAAATAAATATCATTACAACAAAATGGAGTGAAGTTCTCCTGTCTTGTTTTGGGATGATAAGAGGTCCTGCTTGGGGCGTGGTGGCCTGTTATGTGGAAACTCAGTGCCAAAATTTTAACTGGAATTCTGTCCAGTCCACTGGGGTGGTCCTTTTGGCCCCAAACTTCATGAACCATCTAGTTACATCATTCAAACATGATTTGTCAATAATTTGTATAAAAAAGTCACATTTCAGGACATTTGCTCCATTGACCCCCTCTGATAATTTCCCTCTGTGACTGTCATATTAAACGATTGCAAGGTATGCGACGTGGTGGATTAAAAAAAGTCGAATGTCAGCTTGTGCTCTGTGCCTCGTGTCGTTATATGCACAGCCTTCGAATATTCCATCCATTATGCACACCATTACGCACAGCCTTCAAATATTCCAGTCATTATGCACGTCATTATGCACAGCCTTCAAATATTCCAGTCATTAATCACGTCGTGATGCACATCATTATGCACAGCCTTCAAATATTCAGCTGCCATCTTGCCTTGACCAACTCTCCACGACACAGTGTCTTGACCTCAATTTATCGACTGCTTTCCTGCCACACTCCTGCACGTCATGTATCGGACATCTCACCTTTGGTCCGACCACCAGTTTGTTGATCTCCTCCTTGGTCAGCTCCCGCAGGCATGCAGCCTTCTCAGCATCATTCTCTGGCCGTGCCTTATACAGGGGCACCCCCTCAACCTCGGCCTCACTGCACACAATGGCGGTTCAACCGTGTATGCTAAATTGTGTGCAGAACAAGCGGCAAACAAATAACAGATGAAGGCCTCTTTGGGTGTCCATCTGAAGAGTATCCCAACATCGCATCAGCCCCAGCATCATTGCATGCAAACAGAAGGGCCAAATAAGGTCAGCTGATTCGTATTAGCGCCAATTTTTTACAGAGGCACTCCATGAAGTTGGCATCACTGCAATGGTTATAACAGTAGCAACCCCCAATGCCAGTAAGCGCAGCCCTTAGTGCCAGGCCCTAACAAGGGTTCTTTGAACCCATCAACTCTGCAAACAACTAAAATTCTTCATTTATCAAGCCTGCTGCTCTAATGCCCTCCACCTTCAAGATATGGTACATGCAAACGAAGTCCTTACTTTTGCATGTTAAGACTGTCAAACACACACACACACCTGACAGCACGTTGCTGCCTAGGTTTGGCCTCCTCAGACGCTCCTACAGTCCACAGAGGGTCGACCCCTTTTGGTAGGTGGGGCTCAAAAGGCTTCAGCCCGCTGTGCTGTGTCATACCCAGGTTTACGTCACTGTCATCCACCTGCGCATCCAGGCGTGTTAACAGTAAGGAAGTGAGTGAGTCCTCAAATGAGTGTCTAGCCGCATCGACACATTCTTAAACCAACAAAACCACAAAGGCAGAAGATTTCACCCACTGTGTTCGATTCTAATCGGTACAGCTGGATGGAAAGTGAACTGTCAAAATTTGCCAGGAGACAATTCAAACTGCTGTTTGACTATCATACACCACTTACAGGCACACCGCTCCACACATCCTATCACATCCAACTCACAAATTGATTTACCTGGCCCTGTTGCATCAGAAAACATGGATGTAAAAGTCAAAGGTCAATTGCACCATCATCGCAAATCCCACACACACTTACAGACTTCTTGTTCAGCGAGCTCACCTGTTTACTGATCTGGGCCTTCATGTGCGTGGTGCGCCTCTCACGCATTGCTTCCACATACTTCTCTCTACAAATGCACGTACGGCATAGAATAGGTGTTCGTATGCACGATGATCGTGGTGTCTACTGGCACAGAGTAGAGCACAAGTCTGGAAGACTGGGAAAAAAATAGAATAACTTCAGGTGTAAGTGCAACCTTCCTCAAATAAAGGCACCTGGATTTGATACCGTTTGAACATGCGTTTCTGAGATATACTTAATAATAAGGGCTTCGTCATATGTACTACCATTTCAACCAAATCTTGCATCCAGCTACATCATGTAGGCACACGCATGACATTGCTTACACCATTGTACCTGTGCTTTTTTGTGGTAATGAACTCGTCACGCCCCATAGACATCGCGGCTCCATTGGCCACATTTTGCAGTGCTTCAACCACGCTCTCACGCTCCCAGAGGGGGAGAGAGTGTTTGAGTGTGCGGGCACGTGCGGCAACTTTGGAGGCTAGCACCTAAGCAGAATATGAGCAGTTGTGATTTTTATAAACGCTGACACATACTCTGATACCTGAGCAGCCTGAACAATGACAAAACAGCCAAATAAGGGAAGGGACATTGATGTCTTTTGTCGTTTTGGCTCCTCTTTGCTTATATCCTCACTTGAATGCTACTGCTTGGCTGTAAGTCCTTGAGTCTGATGTCAGTGTGGAGCATCCAGAATGGACTTAGATCGTTAGATAGAACAATCAGAGGCACACATAAGTCTAAAAAAAACGGCAGCAATCAAAGAAGCAAGCACAACACATAAAAGCATACCCTCAAGTACAAAAGTTGCAAACCCACCTGGTCATCTCCCACGTATCTCGAGGCTTTCACAAAGTCCTGGGGCAGCTTGTCCGTCCCCCCTACTGGCATGTGTTTCTGGCCTAGGTACATACTTGTTCCACACACCTGCCACACAAAATTTGACACCGTCGCAACTCAGAAAGGTGTGACAAGAGGAAAAACGCAGGGGGGGCCAGAGTTTTTCTGACGGAAGGGGCACAGAGGCAAGGCTGTTTGGGAGGCTCAACAGGCATCAGGCCTTGTGCTACCAAACATACACAGCAAACATGTCGCACTGCCTTCTTAGTCAAAGGCGTGCTTTTACTTATTGATGCAGCACCCCACAGACCTCTTGCACAGGTATCACAGCCATTAGGTTTCACAGTGAAGTAGCACAGCATTACTCTAAACTCTCAACACTTAGCCCAGACCTTGTAGTCTATCATATCAGCCACCTTGCCCATTTTCTTGCATGGCTCCTTTTTTTGTTACAGCCAAATTATCAGCATTGCAACCCTCAGGCTTTGTTCCTCTGCATCAACACATCTTAGCGCACAATACTCATGCAGGACTACCTGCTCAATTAGCTTATCATTTCATAATCAGTAACGTCACATTCCTTTGCAGGGCGACTTGCAAATTTATTTCATACTCATTTCATAATCTCAATAACCTGCCACAACCCGCGCATCTACTTCAAACCTCATAATTTATGAATCTTAGCAGGGGAGCTGCACATACATTTAACACACACACCTGCAGGGCTAACTCTTGCACGTTGAACCCAGCCTCGTTGGAAATGCTGAGACCCAAAGACGCGGAATGGTTTCCCAACGCCTTTGGCTCATAGCGCACGAGCACCTGTAAGGTGTTTGTGTTGTGCAAGCATATTTGTGTCAAGCATAAGCATTGTTTGAAGTTTTCTCACGGTCGAGAAAACGGTCCAGGTTCCTTGGTGGGGTGAGGTACGTTATGTACACACAGCGCAAAAGAAAGCGTGATTGGTTTCTTCTCTTGTATGCACAGGTTACAGCACAACTAATGTCTACAGAGCCGGTACACAGCAGCTTTTGCAATACGATGGGTCATGGACACGCAACAAGCTCTGAATTGCACGCACCTGCTGCTGTTGGCCTGCATGGATCAGCCCGCTGCTGGGTTGGATGTCAAAATATGGAGAGGTCTTTGCGGCATTGAAGACGATGGGCAAGAGGGTGTTGGCGTTGGACAGGGTGACCAACTGATCTGCCCAGGCGTACGTGGCTACATCCCCAAACTCAAGGAACTGCGCTTGTGTGATTGTGCGTGTTTGTGTGAGGGGGGGTAAGAGGGTTTGCAAGTGTGTGTGTGTGTGCATGTCCGTGCAAATACGTATTTACGTGTACAAATGAAAATTGTTTTGTGTTGCCTGTGCTTGGGTGCGCTTCTGCATCCTTTGCTACAACAAGACAAACGGACAAATTCAACAGTTTTGTCTCAATTGCTGTTCGCTGGCTTATAAGTCTTGGCAACAAAACCTGAATGCAAAGCATTGAACGTGAGCAGCAGATCACAAACGACAGTAAGATGGAGCTGTTAAAGACCGTGTTTTTGTGCAGATGAGTAAAGCATTATTTGAGCACGCTTTATAAAGTCTGAATTGATGCACCAAAAACCTTGATTGCCTTTTGAAGGTATTATGACTTTTTGTCCTTACGGACACAATTAAGGTATACACGCACACATAAACGCGCATAAGCACGTACACACACGCGCAAATATACAAACATATCCAATCACACGCACGCACATACATACACGCACACTTAAATGCCACGCACCATGGGTGAGGCAGACAAGCCGCAAGCCATCCCCTTCCCTTTGACTGGCAGCTTCATACAAGTGGAGGGGGGAAAGCCTGCAAAGAATGTCGGCCAGAAGCAAATTATCAGGTGCATGACGTGACTTGGAAATGCTTGAGGGTTGAAACTGCCCTTTCACTAAATTTGTATGGCAGATGAACAATGACTGATTACAAGCTCACCAGCATAGCATGCATGCTGGGTTTACGTTACACAAGACGCTTGGCTGGTTCAATTACCTGCAAATTCAATGAGGGTCACTCCTTCAAAGGTGCGTGAGGCAGCCTCAGGCCCGGCTAGCTGGGAGGAAAAGCCTTTAGTGCTTGGAATGCCCTATGGGGAGCGAGTGGGGCGTGCACACAGCTTTGGTACCGTCTCTTACGTATGCACGTGTAATTGTCAGCGTGCATGTGCACATAAGTGTATAGCTTCATTCAGCAAAGATGCCAGGACTTTGCCAAGAGGGCAAGTTGTGATTTTCTGGTACAGAGGTATAAGATTTGCACACGCGAAGTGACAGTTGAGGCCTGGTATATAATTTGTCCTGTATTAATGTCGAACATGCTGCATCAGAGGGGAAAGGTAAGGTAAGGAAGCGGGGGGGGTCGGTTTCAATTTTGCCAGAAAGAGGACGGACATGCAAGCGTCTAACTTTCATTTGTCAGCGCGAGTGAAGAGGATTTCCTGCTCACTCACTCTACAAGCAAGCATGTCATTGTTTTGGGGTTCTCAGTGCAAAGCACGATGCTTTGGCATCAGTGAAACGGCTGTCTCAGCTCACTCACTTTGGGAGCAAACTCAATGGTGACCTTGGTCTTGGAGTAAGCAGGGATGACACTGCTCAAGGGCACAAAGGTGTAGGGGTTGTCGTTGGTGGCCTTGGAGCGCAGCTGCACACAAATATCACAGAGGCAGGGGCCCATTTGAAGCAAGCGTGGTTCGACAGGTCAGTGCTACGAATTAGCAGGCCACCTTGGGGACC
>Ga0307948_1003964_pt1 | contig 10934 bp, 14 predicted proteins | sample OrgLakmetagen280_FD_201824 | JGI IMG/M metagenome (GOLD analysis project Ga0307948, IMG submission 201824) | Saline water microbial communities from Organic Lake, Antarctica - #280 | ecosystem: Environmental > Aquatic > Non-marine Saline and Alkaline > Saline | place: Antarctica: Organic Lake...
GTTTTGTGCGGTCGAATTTGTCCCAACCGTATGTCGCTCCAAAAAAGAGATGATTAGATTGCTTCTCAAGCACCCTCAACACACCTTGGATCTCTGCCACCACTTTCTTGGCAGTTTTGTGTGGAGCACTCTCTTTCTGGACGTCGTCAAGGTTGGACTCGGCGTGCTTGTGTGCCCTGTGCAGCGTCTTGTTGAGCTCAACCAACCTGTCATGCCTCTCTTTTGCTGATGAACGCTTGTCGTTTAGGTTTGGAATATGTTTGGAAGTTAGCTTCACTTTAAACTTCTTCTTGCTCTTGTTCTTGCGGTGATAGACAGAGTCGGAGTCGGTATCAGAGTCAGAAGAAGAAGAGGAAGAAGAGGAGGAAGAAGTTGACGAAGATGACGAGTCAGAGTCAAAATCAGAAGAGGAATGCTTGGGTTTGCGGTTCTTGCTGCGCTTCTTGGACTTCTTGGATCGTTTCTTCTTATGAGCTTCTTCGTTTCCTTGGGCAGGGCGCGCATCAGTTTCAGGTTCCTCAGTAATGCCATACTCATTGCCATTCTCCCCATCAAGAGCAATATCAACTTCTTCGTGCATGTAGCCATCACCTCCACCATGGCTCCTAATCTTAGGTCTGGAAGGTGCAACAACATTGCTACCAGGTTGTACACCACCACAACCACGATCACAACCACGGCCACCACGACCGCGACTCCTCCCTGACATGAACAAAATTGACTGCCGCAGCATTGATTGAGGGGAAAGAGTCAGAGAATTCTCATCGTCCAAGTCGTAGGAGTCATCTTCGTCAAGAAGCCTTCGATGCCATAATGTAAGGAAACAGGTGTTTGATGAGGTAGCCGGGTCTTGAGCCCGTGCCTGCAGCTATTATATTAATAATAGCCCAGGCACTACCTCGAAGTCTAAATAGTCTGGAGAGTCTGTTATGTCTGTTAGGTGATATGAGGAAAAAAAGGATTTGTTACAAGGATAGCCCAAAACATAACCAGCATCACCAAAGCGAGAAAGTACGTGGGGCTCATCTCGAAATCTGACGAAAAGTGTCGTGTGGTAGTAGGGTACGAAAAGTCAGGCGCAAAAAGGCACGTCAAACGTAAGCCCAGAATCAATGATGACGGCTGCCCCGACGACGAGTCCCCAAGCCAGAGATACGACGTGTGCTCTCATGACACTCAACAGGGTCGATGAAAAGGTCACAAAGGTGCGGGAGAGGAGGAAGTAAGTGTCAGCGGCAAGAACAATAGCGAGTGCTCCGCTGTGTATAAGCCAGGTTTTAGCCTCCTCAATCAGGGTTGCAGTGAGCCCACCAGCGGTCCTGGCGACAGAGTCAAGAGTCTCAAGCGTCAGGAGTGACAGGAACCATGAGACAAGGGCCCACTGGCCAGGGGTCGAGAATTATTGGGGCGCATAGCGCCTTGCAGGAAGCGACCTAAAATAGATAGAAGTATGCTAAAGAGAGAGTTGTGTTCTCCAAGGAATAAAAAGAAGGGAGAAGGGAAGCAGAAACCTGAGAAACCCAGATAGATAGTGAGATCATTTTACTTTATGCTACACTTCAAGAACCTGAGTTCAGGTGTTTCGCACTGAACTCATAAGTTTCAACCGTGGCTGATGTCAACCGTTCAACCGCACACTTCAACCAAAGCCTGAAATGCATAAGCAAAGACCTAACAAGTTAAGTGTAAATCAAGGGCAATAGATGCAGCTAGGGTCTAGTAAGGCGAAAGCTAGTAAAGATATAGTAACATTAAAATTTACATTCAGAGATTGATCTGCAGAGCCACTATCCCCACACAGCACCGACCTAAAGAAAAGAAAAGAAAAGAAAAACTACGCAGGCAGCAAAACACTCCTTGCATCAATTAAGGAAAAGGAGACACATTGGCTCAAAGTGCCGTAAGTCTCCCCCACCAAAGGAAAAAGGAAACTAGTGGGGATCTGGAGGGTGGTTGGCAGCCCCCTGCTCCGAACCGAGACCTTGAGAGCAATTTGTTTTTTGTGTGCATTATGCACAGAGTGAGCATGCAATTTAAGGGCAGTCTTGTGGGCCCTCTGTGAACTATGGCCGAGCTCTTTTAGATGATGCAAAGTGTTAGAGGTATAGATTGATGTATTAAATGTATTAGCAGACTTCAACAAGACAATCACCTCGTTGGGATTTAGTTTCGTGAGAACACTGTCCCCCAGATTATGGTGCACGTTGCAAAGGAACACCATCCTTTATTCACTCCACACAGCATCCTCTTGGCACCATGGCAGCATGTACAAAAATGCCGAGTTCAGTTTGAACTCCAGTTCTTGGAGTGAAGCAAAGTGATACCACTCACATCACTCTTGCTTTCTATCTTTGTTCCTCTATAGTTTCTCCATCCTTTTATTCCTTGAAGTGTTTATTACAAATGTAAATAATCCACCGCCACCTCACGATGCATACACAATAGAACTCACATTCTAGAGCCTGTTCAGGAACTGTTTGTTGAGTTTTGCAGATTTGTAAAGCTTGCCTCTAAGCAACATGTGCACTCTGCCAACAACACTCCATGTTGTTATGCTCTTAACACATGATGATTCCCCCTTTTTGATTTAGTATGGCTGGTTGGTCTTGGCAGATGCTTGATTGGTCTTGCTGCTTGTTTTCATGCTGCGATATCACAAGCAGAGCCCAATTTCCCTTTTCACACCTTTTTTTTGTAGGTGCGACAAGTCTGTACACTGCCCCGACAGCCAGACGCTTTCGCGGCACTTTGATGGCGCTTTCAAAAAAGTGTCATGAAAGTGAAATGAGCAGGCCGAGGAAATTAGTGCTATACCAAACACTTACACTCAGCCCAGCAGTCACACTTTTCGACCAATGGCTTTTAAGCTCTCTAACCTTTGTAACCTCTGTCAACTATACTGCCGAGCTTGTGGTGAGGTCCTCCTCAATAGTACTGCCAACTCTCATCAAGAGCACAGCTCCGACACCATGTAAGGTTATTCATTTCAGCAGAATAATGAGAACTGTTCACACACATTTCGGTGTACCGTTGGGGAGTGCTCCTGGCAGATGGAAAGACAAAAAAAGATTGTGTTGCTTGCCTCTCTACCTTAACTTGGAAATTTCCAGCAATCTCAGCTGCGCACTTATTTCTTGCCATCACCTTTCTTGTGTCACACCCGATTGGCCGTAATGACAAATCCGCGTGGTTTAATTAGTACCTGCCGCATCTTTCTGGCTCAAAGAATGTTTTGTGACAGGAATAGAAGGCCTCTTGATGAGCTCAGAATCTGTGACAGGTGTGACTGGCACACTGTTCAGACAAGGAACACACCTTCCCGAACTGCCTGTCTGCATGAAGATCCTGCCAGCCTTTGCACACAGCACCAGCTTGTCTTCCCACCTCAGTACGAGGATGACCCAACTCGTCTGAGGACCTTCCTGAACCAGATCTGTCTGGTGTTGCCTCTTTTTTAGTTGAGTGCCCTTTCCTCTTGATTGTTTTCTAGCGACTTGTCATGACAGGAGCGAGCTTTTATCAGTCAAAGTATAAGACAGATAGCGCCGCCAAGTTTGATATAGTTGCAGGCTTGTTCCAAGCTTTTGCTCAGATGATGACCATCAGAGGCATATATAACAATGCAACCTTACCTTATTCGTTTTCCACACCCCCAACAAGGAAGTAAAAGGAAGTGCTGAGTTTATTTGTCGCTCTGCAGAAGGCTTACTTTTGGGGCTCCTTACTCTTTGCCTATGCGACCCAACGCCTTCATAACTAAAGTGAGATAGCTTTCTTAATGTGTCTTGTTGGCAGATGCAGCTTGCACCTCTGATCTTTAAATTTCAAGCATGCGTTACACAAATATAGAAGCAGCTTGCTACTGCACAATTGCAATTTGGCACAAAATTGAGAACAGAGGCATTGCATCAAAGATACACTCTCTCCAAAATCTGCAATCAGCAGTCGCTATAGCAACACGCAAGAACCTTATCCACAGTGAAAGAGCAACGACTTGCATTAGTACACCTGCTGGTAAACGCATGTAAAAAAGCCCCTTATCTGGAGTTTGGCACTAGTATCTGAGACACGTCGATGTCTTTTTTACGACGCTTTTGAGTTCCGAGGTCTGAGGAAAGGCTTGGCCACTGTCTGAGAAACAACGTGGACTCCGCAACATAACGCCATTGTGTTCCAAGGTTCAAGGACAGAGCACCAAGGAGAGCCTGCCCAGCATTTTGCTTCAGCGGGGGAGTGCTCAACGTCTTACATAGGGCACACCGACGAAGTTCTACCACCAGACAGGCCTACCAGACCGGCTCCCAAGTACAGACTGCATACACACAGTCTCAGTGTGCGTGCCTCTCTCGCTTCACTTCCTAATTAATGCCCACACGGTGGTCAGCCTCCTCCACCTCCTTCGCCAATCCGAGGTTTGAAGAGGGCGAACCACACATCCCTCCGTCTAAGACTCTGTTGATGCCCACATCGTGGGCTTCGCACAAACACACACACACACACGTCACCCGCCTGCTTTCTGCTTAACAACTGCTAACAGGTGTATCTCCTTGTTCACGCACACATTCGTCACACGCTCCGCTGGCTTTTATAGGTAGATCTCCTTGCCCACCTTCTTGAACTCCTCACTCATCTTGGCCATGCCAGACTGTGTGTAAGTGCATATATAAGTGTGTGTGTGTATGTGTGTGTGTGAGAGAGTGTGTGTGTGTGTGTGCGTGTGTGTGTGTGAGTGTGTGTGTGTGTGTTTGTGTGTGTGTGTGTGTGTTTGTGTGTGTGTGTGTGTGTGTGTGTGTGTGCGCGCATGCGCGCGTGCGTGACAAGGGCGCATGTCTGTATGCATGATTGTGTGCCTGGAAACAAATGAAGGGCGGGATTTGAAAACTCCTCGAAACACCCATCCATGTGCACACTCACATTCAATTCACACTCACAAAATGACAAGCTACACACCTTGAACAACGTTCTGCTGCCGTGTGTTGACGCGCGTTCTTCTCTGAAAATGCACACCGTACACACAGGTAATTCAAAACACGTGATTACGCGCGCACACACACACACCTGTGGGTCCTCACTGGTGGCGTTGGCATCACCACCACCATTTAAGGTGGCTGCGTACTCACGGATCTCCTGTGTGTGTGTGTTATGGAAAATGTACACAATAAAACCCTTCAAGCTGCTCATTAAAGCGAGGTGACCAGCACATTATTCTGTCAGGCCAGAGGGGACCGGAGGAAACATCCCACAAATGTGCTCATCAGAGCAAGTGGTCAAGACCAGCACAGCATTCTGTCAGGACAAAGGGGACCATGAAGGGGACAAAAGGAAACAATCTGCCAGGACAAAAGGGGACCATGAAAACATCCCACAAATGCGCTCACCACAAGTATAAACACACACACACAAATGCGCTCACCACAAGTATGAACAAGTCTTGCCCTGGACGAGTCATAAGACCGCCACAAAATCAAATTCAGCATATACTCACCCTCCATACAACACCACTCAGTGCGCGCCACTCCGTACAACACCACTCAGTGTGCCCCACTCTGTACAACACCACTCAGTGCACATTCATCACTCCGTACAACACCACTCTATGCACGCCACTCCGTACAACACCACTCAGTGCACGCCACTCCGTACAACACCACTCAGTGCAATCCACTCTGTACAACACCACTCAGTGCACATCCACCACTCCGTACCACACCACTCAGTACCACACCACTCAGTACAACACCACTCTGTACAACACCACTCAGAGCACATTCACCACTCCGTACAACACCACTCAGTGCACATCCACCACTCAGTGCACATTCACCACTCCGTACCACACCACTCAGTACCACACCACTCAGTAAAACACCACCACCACTCAATACAACACCACTCAGCACAACACCACTCTGTACAACACCACTCAGAGCACACACACACACACACACTTACCAACTCCTTAAACAGGAAAACACGCTCCTCCTGTCCTGACCTACTCTCACGAATTTTAAACAGAAAACACGACTACTCGTAAAACTCGTGTCATCCACACTGTGTGCCCTGCACGCACCACAGGTTTCGCACACAAACACACACACCTACATACAATTTGCACCTGTGTACTCGTGAGACATACTAGAGACATGTTATAAATGACCTAAGACACAAAACACGCGCACATACACACACACATACACACACGCACGCGCGCTTGAACACTCACCTGCATTAAAATACGCATCCATAGAGCTGCGTTCAACTTTAGGTAGCACACGTACAAAATAGCCTCCATCCACAATGTGCTCATCCCCATACTTTAAAGTACACTTTCACAACAACATGCAGAACACACACACACACACACACACACACACCGGCAATGACATGCAAAACACACACACATGCGCACCTGGGTGATGTTCATAGAGCAGTACTTGGGGCCGCACATGGAGCAGAAGTGGGCGGTCTGGAAGCACAAGAGGACAGTCATTAAGTGTGTGTTCATAGGTTGAGCGTGTGTGCGTGTGGTGTGTGTGCTTTGGTGTGTAAATGTTTGTGAAGCACGCACACGCACACGCACACACATAAACATACAAGTACATACTCACTCACGCACACTCACACCAAACACACACACAAACACACACACACACACACACATATAACAAGTTCACACCTTGGCGGGCTCCTGAGGCAGGGTGGCATCGTGGAAAGAGCGGGCGGTAACGGGGTCAAGGCTCAGGTTGAACTGGTCCTCCCTGTGTGTGTGAATGTGTGTGTGAGTTTGTGTGTTTGTGTGTGTGTAAGTGCATGTGTGTGTGAGTGTGTGTGTGCATGTGTGTATGTATGTTAATGTGTATGTGTGTGTGGCGATGGTCAAGTGCCTTTCTTAGTCAATATAAGACACCACATACGTCCACGCAACACAGTGGCTATGGTGCACATATGTGCCTGTGTGTTATGCATGGTGGCTATGGTGCACATGCTTGGCTTGCTTTGTGTGCTGCACTCTGGGGACCAACCGAGCAAGGTAGCGCAGGGCAACCTGAGTGTCATGCTCTTATTAACCAGCACACACACAAATATGTAGGGTCGGCCAGAACCGTATGTATACGCCGAATATTTTTCGAAATCGCACCGATGCGTAGGTTTTGAGGTGGTCATCCAACTTTCTGAGTCGTGAGCGCATTGATTATTCAATGTGCTATCTGAGTCACGAGCACATTGACTAGTAGGATGACTACCCCAAAACCTACGCATCGGTGCAATTTCGTCAAATACACGGTGTAAACACACGGTTCTGGCCGACCCTACATATTTGTGTGTGTGTGTGCTGGTTATAAGTAGCATGACACTCAGGTTGCCCTGTGCTACCTTGCTCGGTTGGTCCCCAGAGTGCAGCTCATAAAGCAAGCCAAGCATGCATCATAGCCACCATGCATAACACACAGGCACACACACGCATACTTGTAAACAGGCACACACACATACTTGTGCACAGGCACACACAGGCACAAACACGCGCACGTTCATGCACACCCACCCACCCACCCAGTCACCCACACAAACACACACGCACGTTCTAGCGGAACTCAAAGCGGGCACCCACACAAACACGCACGCACATACCAGCGGAACCCAAAGCGTGCACCCACCCACACAAACATGCACGCACGTACCAGCGGAACCCAAAGCGTGCCTTCACCCACACAAACACACACGCACGTAACAGCGGAACTCAAAGCGTGCACCCACACAAACACGCACGCACGTACCAGCGGAACTCTAAGCGGGCACCCACACAAACACACACGCACATACCAGCGGAACCCAAAGCGTGCACCCACCCACACAAACATGCACGCACATACCAGCGGAACCCAAAGCGTGCACCCACCCACACAAACACACACGCACGTAACAGCGGAACTCAAAGCGTGCACCCACACAAACACACACCAGCGGAACCCAAAGCGAGCACCCACACAAACACGCACGCACGTACCAGCGGAACTCAAAGCGGGCACCCACACAAACACACACCAGCGGAACCCAAAGCGGGCACCCACACAAGCACGCACACACGTACCAGCGGAACTCAAAGAGTGCACCCACACAAGCACGCACGCACGTACCAGCGGAACTCAAAGCGGGCCTTGGACAGCTCGTTGTCGCGGATTTGTGCCAGTGGGTGCTGCTTGGCCAGGTTGGCAGCATGGGCAGCAATCTTGTACGCAATCATGCCTTGTTTCACATCATCACGGTCCTGCACGGGCACAAATGAACAACTGCATTCACGCGATCGAAATTGTTTGTGAGCACACCAGAAAGCAATTCTGAGCGCAATCATGCCTTGCTTCTCATCAACACAAGATCCTGCATAGGTACACACACACACACACACACACACACACATTAACACAATTACACTGAGCACACCAGGGAGCAAGGTTGAAGCATTTCTGTATTCCTTGCTCCACATCATCAACACACACACATACACACATACACACACACACGTTCACACAAGAAAACTGTGAGCACAAGAGAAAGCAAGGCCGCTCCACATCAACACGATCCTGCAAAACTCGCACACATCCCCACGCACTCAAACTGCGGTGGCTGGTGGCACCTTTGCGCTAGTGCAAATTAGGGACAGCAAAAAGAAGGCAGTATTTGCCTGCTGCGACTATCAAGTGCGGTTGTAAATATAAAACAACAAGAACAGAAAAAGCCCAACTATGAATCAATAAGTTGAACAGTGACTATATTACTTGGATGTGGTGGGTGTTGGCTTCTGTACAGTGTGTGTGTGTGTGTGTGTGTGTGTGTGACAGGAGGGTCTTGGCTTCTGTACAGTTTTATGCACAGCCATTCCTTGCATACATGTTTTTCCGCCTCATACATTCTGCGCATGTGCCTTACACACCGATCGGACCACAGGACAAAACTGAATTTGCACGAGAAAATAATGTATCAGGGGTCGCCTCACTAAACCTCACAAAAGTGGTACACTGCACACTGCAGCCTCCTACCGATGGAAAAATTTGGATCACAACAAAATCCTTTCAAGGGTTGGTGCCACATTAGTGATTCGCTGCAGCCTCCAGCACAGCTTCCTTGTTTTTGATTGTAGAGAGCGATCCACTCGTTTGTGACTGTCAGCGCAATCTACACCTTTGTAATTGTAAGCGCGATCTATACCTTTGTGAATGTAGAGAGCGATCTTTACCTTTGTGATTGTAAAGAGCGATCTACACCTTTGTGATTGTAAAGAGCGATCCACACCTTTGTGATTGTAAAGAGCGATCTACACCTTTGTGATTGTAAAGAGCGATCCACACCTTTGTGATTGTAAAGAGCGATCTACACCTTTGTGATTGTAAAGAGCGATCTACACCTTTGTGATTGTAGAGAGCAATCTACACCTACTCCGTTCCCACTGGGTATATGTAGCGTACACCTAGAGCCTCTTGGGCCACTAAGCACGGAGAATGAGTAGTAGTAGCGTACACCTAGAGCCTCCTGGGCCACTAAGCACGGAGGGTGAGTAGTAGTAGCGTACACCTAGAGCCTCCCAGGCCACTAAGCACGGAGGGTAAGTAGTAGTAGTAGCGTACACCTAGAGCCTCTTGGGCCACTAAGCACGGAGGATTTCATGTGTCGCCTACAACTTCATGTGACGCAACGCACGCACGCACACGCACGCACGCACGCATGGCGCAAACACACACACACACGCAGGCAGGCACGCATGCATGCATGACGCAAACACAAACCCACGCACGCACGCATGCACACACACACACACACAAACACTCACACACACATGCGCATGCACATAAGACGGTGCGCAGTCTATTCACGCCTCATATGGACCATTATGCTGTACTAGGAGATTGTACACACTCACACGCACGCACACACACATACACGCAGGCACACATGCATGCATGACGCAAACAGAAACCCACGCACGCACGCATGCACACACACACACACACTCACACACACATGTGCACGCACATTAAACGGTGCGCAGTCTATTCACGCCTCATATGGACCACTATGCTGTACTAGGAGATTGTACATACTCTCACACACATGCACACACACTCACACACACACACGGAAGCAAACACACGTACGCGCACGCACACATAATCACATGCACTATCGCAGCCATGCAGCCACTCTACCAAGTCCAGCATCACGCCACAAATTTGAAATTACTCACAGGCAGACCCAAGTGCTCCTTGGGGGTCACGTAGCACAGCAGTGCAGTGCCTGCGAGAAATAAGTGTGCGCGTATGTACTGTGTATTCATGTGTGTACGTGCGTGTGTGGCAGTAGCAGTGCTCCTTGGGGGTCACATAGCACAGCAATAAGTGCATACGAGAAGAGAGTGTGTGTGTCTACTGTGTGCTTATGTGTGTACGTTTGTGCGCGTACGTGCACGTGTGTCAGTGTGGGTAGAGGGGTATTATCGTCAAAGAAGCTCATCTCAAGGAGCGCATGCAGCGACAAGTACCAGAAAGGGTATGGCTGCTCCTTTTTCTCTGCAAAAGCACAACCACAACCCTCAAAAGCAAGTAGCACACATTCATACTTGTACACACATTAACACGCACACTCATACACCTACACAGAGAGCATTAACCCAGAGCACTTATGGTAGCGGTTTTGATGGCAGAGGTGATGTGGTACACCAGCACATACACACACACGCACACACACACTTATAAACTATAGAGAGCAATGCACACTCACCCATAGCACCAATGGTAGTGGCCCCGATGGCAGAGGTGATGTGGTACACCAGCACATACACACACGCACACACACTTATAAACTATAGAGAGCAATGCACACTCACCCAGAGCATCAATGGTGGCGGCCCCGATGGCAGAGGTGATGAGGTACACCAGCACATA
>Ga0307948_1003971_pt1 | contig 10923 bp, 11 predicted proteins | sample OrgLakmetagen280_FD_201824 | JGI IMG/M metagenome (GOLD analysis project Ga0307948, IMG submission 201824) | Saline water microbial communities from Organic Lake, Antarctica - #280 | ecosystem: Environmental > Aquatic > Non-marine Saline and Alkaline > Saline | place: Antarctica: Organic Lake...
ACACAAAACATGTCAGTGTCTGTCACACAAAAAGGACAAGCACACCACACTGCCACACAAAACATGGCAGTGTCTGTCACACAAAAAGGACAAACACACCACTGTCACACAAAACATGGCAGTGTCTGTCACACAAAAAGGACAAGCACGCCACTGTCACACAAAACATGGCAGTGTCTGTCGCACAAAAAGGACAAGCACACCACACTGCCACACAAAGCATGGCAGTGTATGTCACACAAAAAGGACAAGCACACCACACTGCCACACAAAATATGGCAGTGTCTGTCACACAAAATGGGACAAGCACACCACACTGTCACACAAAGCATGACAGTGTCTGTCACACAAAAAGGACAAGCACACCACACTGCCACACAAAATATGGCAGTGTCTGTCACACAAAATGGGACAAGCACACCACACTGTCACACAAAGCATGACAGTGTCTGTCACACAAAATGGGACAAGCACACCACACTGCCAAACAAAGCATGACAGTGTCTGTCACACAAAAAGGACAAGCACCACTGTACCACTGTCACACAAAACATGGCAGTGTCTGTCACACAAAAAGGACAAGCACACCACACTGCCACACATGGCAGTTTGGTCACAGAAGGAAGGAGCACACATAAATGGCGGTCCTGTCGACAAAAAAAGGCAGGAAATGCCATGGAGGCAGACGTAGCTTCAGCTCACATATATTTAACAAAAGGTCCTGGCACTCACGTGTGAGGGGTCCATAACATTTTCCATGAGGATGTCATACCTACACACACGGGACAGGGGTGCTGTTATTAAATTATCCGTGTTACTATGCGTGCCTTTGTCATTACTTCACAGAAGCCTATTGGGGCTAATAGCTTCATCGGGAACCAGCAAGGACTGCAACAAGAAGACTTCTGGCTAGTGGAAAGCAGGACAAGGACACGCGTATGCTTTCACGTGTACACGCACAGGCACATACACACATAAAAAGACACAAGAGCGCACGCACGCACACACACAGGGCAACTCACAAACGTAACAAGCTGTGCGCGTGGGCTCAGCTACGTGAAAGAGAGGGACACCCTGACAAACACACACATACACACCCACACACACGCACACACGCACACACACCTAATGGGCAACTCCCTGATGTACCAAGCTGAGTGTGTGGACTCATCCATGTGAATGAGAAGGACACCCTGACACACACCCACACATACACCCACACACACCCACACCCACACACATACACACACGCACCCACACGCACCCCCCCACACACACATATACACACACACCTAACGGGCACCTCCCTGATGTACCAAGCTGAGCGTGTGGGCTCATCCATGTGAATGAGAAGGACACCCTGACACACACACACACATACACCCACCCACCCACCCACCCACCCACACACCACACACACATATATACACACAAACACACACCTAATGGGCAACTCCCTGATGTACCAAGCTGATCGTGTGGGCTCATCCATGTGAATGAGAAGGACACCCTGACACACACCCACACATACACCCACACACACCCGCACACGCACCCACACACACATATTTACACACACCTGATGGGCACCTCCCTGATGTACCAAGCTGAGCGTGTGGGCTCATCTACATGGGGCAAGGATGGAGGCTGGCAATCTGGTGATGCCGATACCAGCTTGGCTTCTGCCGTGCTCTCTGGCCACACCCACAGGAGACCATGCTGTTTCTGTGTTGTGTGTGTGTGTGTGTTTGTGTGTGTGAGAGTTTGTCTGTGCATGTGTGTGTGTGAGAGAGAGGTTTTGTCTGTGTCCGTGTGTGTGTGTGTGTGTGAGTGGGTGGGTGGGTGTATGTGTGTGAGTGAGTGCATGTAATAAGGCACCAGCTTTGTGTTTATCGTTCTCTCAGCCGCTCAAGAGGCTGTTGAACACACGCACTTGGTGCCATTAGTGCAGCCACAAGAAACATACTAACGCAGCATCCTAACGCACTTGGTGCCATTAGTGCAGCCACAAGAAACATACCAACGCAGCATCCTAACGCACTTGGTGCCATTAATGCAGCCACAAGAAACATACTAACGCAGCATACTAACGCACCTAACGCATACTAACGCAGCATACTAACGCAGCATACAAACGCAGCATACTAACGCAGCATACTAACGCACTTAACGCATACTCACGCAGCATGGTAACGCACTTGGTGCCATTAGTGCAGACACAAGAAACATGCTACCTTGCAGGTGGTCGACCCCACGACTGGCCCACCCAAACATGGGCGAAAAAAAAGAAAAAGATAAAGATGAACTACGCAGGCAGCAAAATACTCCCTGGACGGGCACGTGCCGATACAAATGTCTAACCATGTCTCTCCGTTTTTGGCGACACATGTTGCAATCAAAAGCTGAAGCTACATTTAGCTTTTTTGGCAATATATGTTAGGGTATATCTGCACCGTATATGACCGTATACATGGTGATTTCCTTGCCGAAAATACCGTATATACACTGTATATACCTATAAATGTATGGTTCTGGCCAACCCTGTAACATGTTGCAATGGAAAGCTCTAGTTTTTTGCCGCGGGACGAGAGAGAACCACAATTGTGCGTCACCCAGACCGCCTCTTGCCACACTACCGACCCCAAAACCTCAGGTTTGAATGGCTTGCACAACTTGTGCATATCATTTCAAACATACCGTCATGTGTGGCGTATGTGTACGGCATTTACCAGCCTTATGCACACACCAGCCGGAGCTGGAGGCGCTCATATCCTAATCATTGAGGCATGTGTGTTTATGTGTGTATGCACACACCAGCCGGAGCTGGAGGTGCTCATATCCTACTCATTGAGGCATGTGTGTTTATGTGTGTATGCACACACCAGCCGGAGCTGGAGGTGCTCATATCCTACTCATTGAGGCATGTGTGTTTATGTGTGTATGCACACACCAGCCGGAGCTGGAGGTGCTCATATCCTTATCATTGAGGCATGTGTGTTTATGTGTGTATGCACACACCAGCCGGAGCTGGAGGTGCTCATATTCTATTTATTGAGGCATGTGTGCTAATGTGTGTATGCACACACCAGCCGGAGCTGGAGGCGCTCAAAGCCTTATCATTGAGGCATGCGTGTTTATGTGTGTATGCACGCACCAGCCGGAGCTGGAGGTGCTCATGTCCTTATCATTGAGGCATGTGTGTTAGTGTGTGTATGTGTGTGATTGATCTAGCTGGTAGACGAGAAAGCCCTTGGGCATGGAGCTTTTCATTGTTAGTTTGAGCAACTTTCTGTGCTTAATGACTGGAAGTGGGTTTACGAGGTAAGGAAAGGATGGGGTGCTAAGCCGGCACACATGAAAACGCAACGCATGTTCTCGTGCACGAGTACAATCATCACACGGGAATGGGGTGCTGAGCCGGCACACATGAAAACGCAACGCATGTTCTCGTGCACGAGTACAATCATCACATGAGAATGGGGAGCTGAGCTGGCACACATGAAAACGCAACGCATGTTCTCGTGCACAAGTACAATCATAACACACATCTCACATACTCTGACTGTAGCCCCATACTCTCATACTCTTAGCAAACGCTCTCACGCACTCTCATTCTGTCCTCTTGCTCTCAAGCTTTCAAGACTTGCAACAACATGCAGTGGTCAGCTTGCGTGCACCTCTTGTTCACACACAGACACACACACACACACACACACACACACAAAGCAATGCACACACACTCACACCCTCACCTTGGTGGGGTATGAGGCTGCACAGGAGCGGGGACTTTTGCAAGCGGTGGCATGAGCTTTTGGGTCATCAATTTGGGGGATGCGCGTGCACGCGCCCTGGCTGTTGAATTGCCACCTATGTGTGTGTGTGTGTGTGTGTGTGTGCGTGTGTGTGTGTTTGTGTGTGTTATTTTTTTTGCATGTGTACATACATAGGTACACACTTATATTTAAATAAAGAATGGCACTTGTGGTATGAGCTAGCACCTCATCTCTTTCCTAGCATTCCACATTTCCTGTGGTCGTTTGGTATGTTTTTTTACTGCAGGAGCAAGCGACGTCAACTTACGCACGCGCCGGTTGTATCAGTTATATAAGCTCATCTATCCTTGCTTTCTCGCGTCCTTTTGTGATTGTGACATGGCCAGAAGGAGGAAAAATGGTATGCACACCAGTGGTGTGCGCATATGATCTCATCGCTGTCAATACTTTTGCATTCTTATTCATGGGGGCATTTCCACTTTTAGGCAGGGCAATTCCACAAGGCAGGGCAAAGATTGTACACGCACCAGTAGTATGAGCAAATGAGCTCATCGCTCGCCAATTCTTTTACATTCCTAATCACGTGGGCATGCCCACAAGGCAGGGAAAAGATTGCACACGCACCCCGTGGTATGAGCATTTTCACAAGGCAGTCGTTGTCAATCCTTTTACATTCTGAATCACACGTGGGCATGCCCACAAGGCAGGACAGAAAATGTACATGCACCAGTGATATGAGCACATGAGCTCATTGCTGCCAATTCTTTTACATTCCTAATCATGTGGGCATGCCCACAAGGCAGGGAAAACGTTTCACACGCACCCATGGGTATGAGCATTTTCACAAGGCAGCCGTTGTCAATTCTTTTGCATTTTTAATCACGTGGCATGCCCACAAGGCAGGACAAAAATTGTACATGCACCAGTGATATGAGCACATGAGCTCATCGCTGCCAATTCTTTTTAATTCCTAATCATGTGGGCATGCCCACGAGGCAGGGAAAAGGTTTCACACGCACCCTGTGGTATGAGCATTTTCACAAGGCAGCCGTCGTCAATTCTTTTACATTCTTATTCATGTGGCATGCCCACAAGGCAGGACAAAGATCACACACGCACCCGTGGTATGAGCACATGAGCTCGTCTCCTTCCAAGCGCCCCTCAGACAATGGAGCCAATCTGCAACGCACATGGGAACTGCCTCCACGCATTCAGAGTCATTACAAAAGTAAGCAAAAGTGTCCAAGTTTGTGTGAAAGTCTTTCTTTTATTGCACACCACCCCCAAACCCAAGCAACCGAGGTGGCCTCAGACGACAGAACTGGCGAAACTGGCCTGCACAATGCACCTAAAAAGGGGCGAGCGCAAAGCTTAGAAAAAAAGCTTTCCAACAGAATGCTTATCGAAGGATTCTGCTAAATAGACTTTACAATGACACATGTCGAAAGACCACCTAACCACTGCAGTTATGGCTACTGCACACGTAAGTGGCTTCTATTTGTTCAATTTGTTGCACGTTGCTGCACAATGCATTGACCCCAAGCGGAAAACAGTACACGCCATGTGCACCGTAACCAAATTGAATGACACCTCTTTGTTGCACATTGTTGTGCATTGCATTAAACAAATGGCAATGCACAACGATGTGCAGCAAAGAGATGTCATTCAATTTGGTTACAATGAAAATGTCGTACATTGCATTGGTTCCAAACGGCAATCAATATGACATATGACATGTCTTGGTCAATTACCCACACCAAGCAGCATTTCTGGGCCTCACAGGGTGGCATGCACAGTGCAAGGCACATTCAGCTGGGGTCATGCTACGATCTGGACACGCGTATTTGATCCCATGTAGGATAGATACATTGCATTGGTTCCAAACGGCAATCAATATGACATATGATATGTGTGTAGTGCAACCTCAGCAGCTGGCACAGCATGTGCATTTGCTAGTTTTAGCATGCAATGAAAGGGCACAGAAAGGAGATGGCACGATTAAAGATACATGCAAGCCCGTTCTTTTGACCAGCTGCAAGCAGCACCGGGGTGGAAAGGCATAGCACGGTCACACATATCACACAAACACACACAGACACACACACACACGCAGACACACACACAGACACACATAAATCCAAGAATGTGAAGTAGGCTTCAGGTTTGAACATTGGCTGCGAATATGGAGCCAGCTGCGACTTATGTGTGTTTACGTAGGATGTAAAAGGTGGCTAGGCATGAAGCGTGCACGAGCAATGTAAAAGGTGGCTAGGTTTGAAGCGTGCACGAGCAAGACTGCAGTCACACTGCTAAGCTGCAATCTTAACACTAGGCTGAAACAGACAGGGAGGAGAGCAGCAGCAATAGTAGGCTGAAATAGCGATAGTAGGCTGAAACAGCAATTGTAGGCTGAAATAGCGATAACAGGCTGAAATAGCGATAGTAAGCTGAAACAGCAATAGTAGGCTGAAATAGCGATAGTAGGCTGAAACAGATAGAGGGGAGAGCAACAGCAATAGTCAGGCAGGAAGATCAGAAAGCGGCAGCCATCGAGGCAGGAAGGGTAGGGTAAAGAGAGAAGCAGCAGAGAAGCAGCAGGAAGGGCCTCTTCATTACTCAATCTATTCTTGTTTCTACTCCCTTTTACGTTTCTCACTTTCTGCTTCCCTAACTGCTGCTTCCCTCTTCAAAGCTTTTAAGGATGAACACACACATTAAAGACTTGTGTGGAGGGACCTCTTGAGCTAGCGTTGCACCAAAAAAGTTTTTTGTGCGGAAGAGGGGACAGAGAGGTGAGGGAACGCTAGCCTAGATATATTACAAAAACGACAAATGACACACAACACAAATAGCGAAACACACACACACACACAAACACACACAAACACACACACACACCTGTGTGGGCAGCGGTCCTCTAAACAGTGCCACTCGCCCTTTGTATCGCCATACACAACCAGGCTCATGCCTAGTAGGTCCACCTGCAAATTGACATATTAACAGGATGGTGTGTATGTAGGGTTGGCCAGAACCCTATAGGTTGCCCCTGTGAAAAACCCACCCTACCATTCTCACTTAGCTCTCCACCCAATTTAAAGCCCCCTATACCTCATCTGAATGCTGCATACTTGATGTTAAATCTAAATCATTGACATTTCCCCAGCCTCTGCACCTCTCCCCAACCTTAAAGTACCTCCTGACAGAACAAAATTTCAGCTGTCCAATGCATGTCTCAGGCCACGGAATGGTGGAGTGGGTGCGGAGATATGCTTGCGCAAAGGTAAGTGAGACTGTTTGGCTGGCAGGGGGGTGATTTTTTCACGGGGGCGGCCTATATATATATACGGTGTGTATATGGTATTTTTGGCAGGGAAATCATCAAATATACGGTCATATAAGGCGTACATATACGGTTCTGGCCAACACTGTGCGTGTGAGAAACACATTATAGCAGAGGTTGTGCTGAAGGGGTTAGAGCTAGGTTTGCCAGAATTGTGAATATGCACAGCATATGACTGTACATTTGGTGATTTCTCTGCCACAAGTGCTGTATATATATGGTTCTAGCCACTAGTTTAAGCCAAGCATCAGCCTGCTGATTCCCCCTGTGAATTTTCTCCCTGTGGGTTATTGCTGTCTCTTATTTACAAATTTTACACTATTGGCAAAGGATCGCCTGTGGATTATTTACAAACTCCACACTGTTGGCAAAGGATCGATTATTCCGCTATGGGTTATTTACGAACTATTTACATTTTTGGCAAAGAATCAATTATATTCCTGTGGATTATTGCTCTCTTATTTTTGAACTTTACACTGTTGGCAAAGGAATGATTTTCTCCTGTGGGTTATTGCTGTTTCCACACTTTTGGCAGAGGATGCGTGTTCTCCCTATGGACTATTTATTATTTATGAAACTTTCGGCAGGGGATGGGTTCTCCTGTGGGTTTTGCTGATGCTCTAATTTGACAAGAGCATCTGAGGTTTAACCAACCTAAGCCTTAGGCAGTCCTCTTTTGGTCTCACTGGTCATCATCCCAGCGTGTCGCTGCATCCAATGGGGTAGTGCAGGACACAACGCAACATCCTTTCCTAATCCATGCCGAAAGTGTTTACATTACCTGCGTTCTTTTCTTTATGCATATAAGGCCGTCGATGCACCTATACTTGTGACCTTGGAAAACGACCGAAGACCTCACCATCCACCAACTCACATGCACAAGGCATGTAATGTATAGTCAGTAGGGATCGGCGTTTGCTTATAGCGCTATAATATTTTTAAAATATAGCGCGTGCCAAAATTGAAATATCCGAATATACGGCATGCCCACGCTTCGAACTCGGCTCAAATTCGTCCTTGGGTGTCCATAGAACACAAACACGTACCCTTTAAAGTGCTGTCGGCACCACATATCATGGGAGGACCACCACAGGGGATCATGAGCACCAGTAATGTACCATCCAAGACATCTTGAGCACCACAAGGAACAAATGCACAGACATGCCTGCACTTGCACACAAGTGTTGGCATACACACCTGCAGTGCTTGCACGCACGCACGCACGCACGCACGCACACGCACACGCGCACACACATACACACACACCCATGCATGCACACGCACACATGCACGCACACACGCACGCACAAACACGCGTGCACACACACACCACACATACGCACACAAACACATGCACGCGCACACACGCACGCACGCGCACACGCACGCACGTGCACACACGCACGCACGCGCACACACACGCACGCACACACACACACACGAGTGCACGTGCACGCACGCACACGCACACACGCACGCACGCACGCATGCATGCACGCAAACAAGCATGCACGAACGTGCACACACACACGCACGCATGCACTCGCGGGCGCACGCACACACACACACATACACACACACACACACACACACACACACACACACACACACACACACACACACACACACACACACACACACAATTACACGCACGCATGCACGCGCACACAGGCCTAGGCACGCACGCACACACGCACATAAGCATGCATGCACGCTCAGCTCAGTCTTGGTATAACACTTTGGCCAGGGGACATGCTGTTCTACAGGCTTGCCTGTGTCCACATGTGTGTGTGGCACAGAACCACAGGTATAGCGCTATATTTTGGACCTAAATACCGCCAGAGCCTGAACCAAATTTCCGAATTAATTTTTTGCCAGGGAGCATTGTGCACAGTACCCTGCATGCCTTCCAAATCCGATGCCGAAATTCCTTCGGCAAGGGGGAGTTCTGGCAGATATAGCGGCTGAAACATAGCACAATATAGCGCTATATCGCTATATAGCGCTATATAGCGCTATAGAAATGCCTCATATAGCGCTATACGCCGATCCCTAATAGTCAGTCATAAGGCTGAGACAGGCCACTTTGAGCATGAGGCCCTGGCGGATGAGCACATGAACAAGGTTGGCCAAAACCCTACATTTTTAGGTATATACGGTGTATAAACAGTATTTTTAGCAGGGATATTACCATACATACGGTCATATACGGTGTACTATACAGTTCTGGCCAACCCTATACGTGTTCAACCCTATACCACCAACCCTGCACCAAACCGATACCAACCCTGCACCAAACCTATACCAACCCTACACCAACCCTATTACCACCAACCCTACACCAACCCTACAACCAACCCTGCACCAACCCTGCACCAACCCTGCCCAACCCTACACCAACCCTGCACCAACCCTACACCAACCCTATACCAACCCTATTACCACCAACCCTACACCAACCCTACACCAACCCTGTACATGGCCAACCCTAAACATGTTTAACCCTATACATGTTCAAGAACACAGAGGGCTCTATAGTGTGCACCAACTCACGTGCACGGGGCGTTTGGGGTCCAAGCTGTCGAGGGCCAGAACAGGCCACCACCGTCCATGCATAGGAGGGGTCTAAGGTCTGCTGCTCCAGGCTGGAGGGGTCTACGATTGTACGGTAAGCAGGATGGTAAAAGTGACGAGCAGAGTAAAAAGAAGGGGCAAAAGGTGCAAAGAGCCCCAGTTTGCGTAGAGACAATCTGAGGAGAGCCAGCTCCAGGCAATGTCTCCAGGTCTGTGGCAAGCAGAATGGTGTGAGTGACAAGCAGAGTCAAAACAATGTCAAAAGGCGCAAGGAACACCAATTTGCGTGGGGAGGGGCTGAAGTGCGCTGCTCCGGGCTGGCGTCTACACTTTTACAGCGAGCAGGGTGGTGTATGTGACTAGCAGGGTAAAAAGAAGGGGCAAAAGGGGCAAGACACGCCGATCTGCGTAGAAAGTAGAAAGCGTCTGAGGTGAGGCTGAAGTAGGTGTATCAGTTTGCAAGGAGAGCGATGTGTAGATTAAAGACAAGCAGCTTCTAGGTTTGTTTGGCACAGTTGAAGAAGCATGTGTCAATGTAAGGCGTGTTCAATATGAGGCGCATATCAATATGCACAGGTGGGGCCTGCAGTTTCAAAGCGATTGCAGCCCTCCATTGTCCTCTAAGAAAACCAAATAAATCCAAAACAACAACACAGGCTGCTTGTTTCCCATCTCAGGATATCCAAGTCCAAGGCAGATATGGATCAATCCATGCTTTCAACTAGTGTTCACATATGCCAGGGCCCCACCAAACCCATACAGTTCAGCAGCTTAAAATTGATTGAAGCTTAATTTCTTATTAAAAATTGTGTGTAGGGTTGGCCAGAACAGAATATCTGCACCGTATATGACCATATGTATCGTGATTTCCCTGCTAAAAATACCGTATGTACACCGTAAATACCTAAAAATGTATGGTTTTGGCCAACCCTAATTATACGAGGCCATGTCAGTTCAACTGCCTGCACGCGTCGTAGTACCTGTCACGGCGGCCTGCTCCACTGCCTGCGCAGCACAGGTCGTTGCAGCCCTACTCCCTCTTGCCCCCCCTCCACGTAACACAGCAGGCCCGACTGAGCAAGCAAATGTGGGTGGTAAGGGGGACGTAGACCATTGCAGGCCACCACTACTTCTGCTGCTGGGGATAGAACTTCCAGGTAGCTGCCTTTGTTTGAGTGGGTGAGTGGATGCGGAGGGCAGGGCACAAAATCGACTTTGCCTGTGATTTTGTGATAA
>Ga0307948_1003972_pt1 | contig 10923 bp, 16 predicted proteins | sample OrgLakmetagen280_FD_201824 | JGI IMG/M metagenome (GOLD analysis project Ga0307948, IMG submission 201824) | Saline water microbial communities from Organic Lake, Antarctica - #280 | ecosystem: Environmental > Aquatic > Non-marine Saline and Alkaline > Saline | place: Antarctica: Organic Lake...
GAAGGCGTTTGTCTGTGTTTCAGACAACAGGCTGATGAAGGCGTTTGTCTGTGTTTCAGACAACAGGCTGATGAAGGCGTTTGTGAAGGGGTCTGCGATTGAACAAGGCAACCTCAGACGTGTAAAAGAGGGAGTTTTGACCTCGTTGTGGTCTGGGCCTTGCGACGGCAGGACCTGCGTGGTTTGGACCTCCTTGTGGTTTGGGCGTGTGTGGTTTGGACCTGCGTGGTTTGGACCTCCTTGTGGTTTGAACCTCCTTGTGGTTTGGGCGTGTGTGGTTTGGACCTCCCTAGTGGTTTGGGCCTCCCTAGTGGTTTGAGCATGTGTGGTTTAGACCTCCTTATGGTTTGGGCGTGTGTGATTTGGACTCCCTTGTGGTTTGGACCTCCCTTGTGGTTTGCGCGTGTGTGGTTTGAACCTCCTTGTGGTTTGGGCCTGTGTGGTTAGAATTTCCTTGAGGCTTGGGCCTTTTGACAGCAGGGCCCTGTCAAAGGCATTGGTGAAGGTGCCTGCAAATGGGCATGCAGCTTGTAGAAGTGCGAACAGGCTTGGTTGAAGGGAATTACGGTGCATGTCCATACAAAGTTTTAAGCAGGGGAATTTCCGTGTAAATGGTCGTATACAGTGTTTCAAGCAGGGTGATTTTTGTGTATATGGTTGTATACAGTATACGGTATTTCTGTGTATATGGTTGTATATGGTATTTTTATCAGGGGAACATCTGTGTATATGGTCGTACACGGTGTTTTTAGCATGGTAAACTCTGTGTATATTGTCATATACGGTGTGTGTGTGTGTGTGTGTGTGTGTCTGTGTGTGTGTGTGTGTGTTAGGGTGTGGGCTGCAAGATCACAGGAGGTAACTGCCAGCTCAATTCAGAGGAACCGGTGCGCAATGGCAAGATCATTTCAGAGAAAGTGCATAACTGCCAGATTATTTCAGAGGAACCGGTGTGTAACTGCCAGATCATTTCAAAGGAATCGGTGCGTAACCGCCAGAGCATTTCAGAGGAATCGGTGTGTAACTGCCAGATCATTTCAGAGGAACTGGTGCGTAACTGCCAGATCATTTCAGAGGAACCGGTGCGTAACTGCCAGATCATTTCAGACGAACCGGTGCGTAACTGCCAGATCATTTCAGAGAAACCGGTGCATATCCGCAAGATCATTTCAGAGGAACCGGTGCGTATCCGCAAGATCATTTCAGAGGAAGTGCATAACTACCAAATCATTTCAGAGGAATCGGTGTGTAACCGCCATAACAATTCGGAGGAACTGGTGCGTAACTGCCATATCATTTCAGAGGAAGTGCATAACTGCCAGATGAATTCAAAAGAAACAGTGCGGGACCGCCAAATCATTTCGGAGGAGATGCGTGACCGTCTGGAGCACAAATGAAACGGCCCTCCTCAAAAGTAGGCAGGAATCTTTAGGTGGGCCTGAGAACTGTAGTGCTTTATGAGAGCACGTCTTGAATACGCGCTGGCAGTGCCATAAGTTGTGAGTAGGGTTGGCCAGAACCATGTATAGAGTGTGCATCTACGGTATGCTTGGCAAGGAAATTACCAAATATACGGTCATGCATGGTGCACATATACGGTTTTTGCCCACCCTAGGTGTGAGTTTCAAATTGGTTTGGAATACATAGGATGGGCTGGATTTCATAAGTTGGGTTACGTAGGTTGGGTTACGTAGGTTGGGTTACATAGGCTAGGATGGCCAAAACTGTATATATACGGTATTTTCCGTTGGGAAACCACCAAGTATACGGTCACATACGGTGTATATATATCCGGTTCTGGTCAACCTTAGACATAAGTCTCCAGCCTGGCACTCTGTATATAGGCCTCCAGCCTGGCACTCTGCCTCAGATCCCAGCACAAAATCAATCATTCATAAAGATTGGACAGCAGCACCAACGAACTTGTAAACACACGTCATATACGGTGTATATATACGGTTCTGGTCAACCTTAGACATAGGCCTCCAGCCTGGCACTCTGCCTCAGATCCCAGCACAAAATAAATCAATCATAAAGATTAGACAGCAGCACCAACGAACTTGTAAACACGCGTCCTCCAGCTTGCATCACCCAATACACCAAAGCCTGTTGGAAACTGAAGGCATGCGCTGCACACACACACAGGCCTTGAGATGAAAGATCGTACGCGAATGATGTAGCTTTTGTGTCAGATGTGCAGGATTAGGTGTGGTCGAAAGGTTGCAGCACTATCCACGCGCCATCATCAAGCACGCACAATCTGTCACCAAGCACGCATGCGTGCACACACATACACATACACATACTCACAAACACACACACACACACACGCACACACACACATACAAATATATACACACACACCTGCAAAGTACGCCCCGGCAGTCTCCATGTCCTGCTGCACAGCCTACTCACAAAAACACACACGCACACACACACATACAAATATATACACACACACCTGCAAAGTACGCCCCAGCAGTCTCCATGTCCTGCTGCACAGCCATCACATCTTCAATGGCGAGCGGCACAACCCACGCGCTAGGGGGGGGGGAGCTGCGAGTGCAAGTGTTTATGTGATACGTGCATGTCACTAGCCCGTTATACATAAATACATAGAGTGCATGTGTTTATGTCATGCATGCGTGGGTTTACGTCATACGTGCATGTCACTAGCCATACATTCATAGCGTGCATGTGTTTATGTAATACGTGCATGTCAGTAGCCAGTCATACATAAGTACATAGAGTGCATGTGTTTATGTGTCATGCATGCGTGGGTTTATGTCATACGTGCATGTCACTAGCCATACATTCATAGAGTGCATGTGTTTGTGTAATACGTGCATGTCACTAGCCAGTCATACATAATTACATCAACACAATCCACGCACAGGGGAGGGAATGCCGTGTGTGTGTGTGTGTGTGTGCGTATGTGTGTGTTTGTGCGTGTGTGCGTTCCGTATATACAAACACACACACATACACACATAAACACACGCTCACCTGGTAGTTGTCTGACCAGGATCTGGCTTGCTTGGGCTTGCCCCAGGGCTGGGTTGCTGTGAATTTGGGAGAGGAGTTTTGGGGGCGGGCGAGCCTGTATGCGCAAGAGCGTGTGTGTATGTGTTTATGTGTGTATATGTGTGTATGTGTGTATGTGTGTATGTGGTTATGTGCAAGAGCGTGTATATATGTGTGTGTACATGTTTGCACGTAAGTAATTGAGAACATGTATCAGGTTTCTGGCCTCCTTGTCCTTGCAACCAACCTTCTACGTATTCAGGGCTCCCCCTAAATATGTCCTGTATGTAAAGAATATTACCGCTAACTCTAAATAACGTTTTGGAGGGGGATTGGTGATGGAATTAATGCGTAAAATATTTATGTTCTGCTCTATCCAGACTTTGCAGCAATTTTACGGAAGTTTGAGTGGGGTGGCGATCGGTTATTTTTAGGGTTGGCCAGAACCGTATATATACGCCGTATATGACCGTATATTTAGTGGTTTTCCTGCCAAAAATACCGTATATATACCGTATATATATGGTTCTGGCCAACTCTAGTTATTTTGTGACACAATTCGTTTTACAGAATGCAATAGAAAAGCGTTCTCTAAGGAATAACAAGAATGGAGAAGGGAAGCAGAAATCGGAGAAAAGCAGAAAGTGAGAACATCTCACTTTATGCTACACTTCAAGAACCTGAGTCCAGGTGTTTCACACTGAACTCATAAGTTTTAGGAGGGGGGGCGGTGAGCACATGAACATACCGTACTCACAACCCCAAAGACAGGAGACCCTGCACATTACTTTGTACGTGACGATGCTCATTGACGAGCTAAGCCTCTTTTTACGTGACGATGCTCATTCACAAACGCACATGCACAATGAGCTAAGCCTCTTTGCACCTTCTCATAAAGCACACGCACTCGTGCTTGTGTGGGCAGCCTGTTCAATGACAGGTAGCTGTCACCGACCCAGCCCATGTGCTTCGATTACCAATGTGGCAGCGCGTTGTAAAAGGCATACTCGAGATGTAAGATTAGGAATTGTGTTCCTATATGTATCGTTACATTTACAAGCAATCAGCACTGTTTGCAGTGAGCCTCTTCACACAATCTCACGCAGAGCATGCACTCGTCGTGCCTGTGTGGGCAATGCCGTCATCCGCAGGTAGCTGTCACTGACCCAGCCCATGCACAAGCAAAGCACACAATTTGCAGCATCGACAGCAACAAGCTGAGTGTGCAGGTAACACATTCAGACTACAAGAGCACACACACACACACACACACACACACGCACACACACGCACACACACACACACACACACCCACCCCCACCCACACCCACACCCACACCCACACCCACAACCACACACTGTACATAACTGTGGATGTGTGCACGTCCCTCTATCTTTGTGAGCGTTCACCACCGACAAACGGAAGCTTTCTCAGATACTTGCACATCGTGCACGGGCAAATATAAAATGAGAACATGTATGTGAGGGCCTGTATGTGAGGGCGCCCCTCTGTCTTTGCGAGTAGCCACCGCGGACTCCCCTCATGCAACAAAGCCTACCCAGATGCGTGCACATCGTTACGTGGGAAAACAAAAATGAGTGCACTCCTGTGTGAGTGGACGCCCCTCTGTCTTTGCGAGCAGTTCCCACCCACAAATCAAAGCCTACTCAGATCCCTAGATTTGGTACATGAACGGTTTCATAACAGATCCTACCTGTGTTTGAGGGCGCCCCTTTAATTTTGCGAGCGTTCACCACAGACAGAACCCACGCAATTTGCATGACAGAGCCTACCTGTGTTTGAGGGCGCCCCTCTGTCATTACAAGCGGTCACCACAGACAGAACCCACGCAATTTGCATCACAGAGCCTACCTGTGTTTGAGGGCGCCCCTTTAATTTTGCGAGCGTTCACCACAGACAGAACCCACGCAATTTGCATGACAGAGCCTACCTGTGTTTGAGGGCGCCCCTCTATCAATGCGAGCCGTCACCACAGACAGAACCCACGCAATTTTCATGACAGAGCCTACCTGTGTTTGAGGGCGCTCCTCTGTCATTGCGAGCGGTCACCACAGACAGAACCCACGCAATTTTCATGACAGAGCCTACCTGTGTTTGAGGGCGCCCCTCTGTCATTGCGAGCCGTCACCACAGACACCACCCACGTTTGATACCGCTGGCCAAGCTGGAGGGCTAAGCGCAGGAACCTGTGTATGTGCATGTGTGCGTGTGTGTGTGCGTGTGTGTGTGCGCGCGTGCATGTGTGCGTATGTGTGAAAGTGTGTGTACATGTTGCGTGTGCGCCTGTGTGTATGTGTATATGTTTATGTATGTGTGTGCAATTGTATGATTGGTTGATTGCTGAAGTGGCCTGTTGTCTACATCTGGCATGCTAGACACAAGAGCTGGATAATTGGGTATGTGTTCAAGCAGTGCAGGAGTGTAGAGGCGACACACACACATATATATACACACTCTCACACACAAGCACGCATGAACGCACGCACATGCACTCGAATATGCACACACACACATACACACACACACACACACACACACACACACATTCACACACAAGCACGCATGAACGCACGCACATGCACTCGCATATGCACACACACACACACATACACACACATACACACACACTCACACACAAGCACGCATGAACGCACGCACATGCACACGCATATGCACACACACATACACACACACACACGACCCACCTGTCTGCCAAGTGGGGCAGGTAAACATGGGGTGCTGCAGCACGATCTAGGCACGACACCAAAGCCACGCTCGCAGGCAAACGCACAGCAGCGGGACCAGAGGGAGGGGCTTTCAAGTTCGGTCTGCCAGCGGCGGTCGCATCTTCTAGCTCGCCTGCAAATGTGCGGCAACAAATGTGCTGTGCCTCGTGATCAGTGTTGTGCACATACGGCGTCATTCAGAAATGGCGCCGTAAATAACGATCGTAAATAACGGCGTTACTGTCACTAGACTCTGACGATTGACGGCATAATTTACTATTTTGACCGTCAATTTGACATAAAACACGCCGTCAGCGTCATTTACCATTGACGCCGTCAAGCGTCAGGTGCACAACACTGCTCGTGATAGACTCCTAAACGCCTTTTACCTACGCCTTAGCCTAAGCTCTGGTTTGGCAGCAGCTGTCGCACCTTCCTGTTCGCCTGCAAATCTGCGGCAACAACGCATTGCGTATTGTCGTGGTAACTCGTGTATTGTGTGTATTGTCGTGGAAAACCTCACAGCCAGAATGAGCCAACGCCTAAAAAAATCCCTTTCTGTGTCTTAACCTTTGCTTAAAGGAAAACCAAAAAAACAGGGGCATGTTCAATTTGGCCTCTGCTACCGCTTCTCATAATTTGCCTGCAAACCTGCAGCGGTTTACTCCAGTGGATGCAGCAACCCCACAAGAATAAGACTGCTTTCCTGTGGAACGCACGCACACATGTATACATCAAATGCGTTTTTAAGAGCAAATTCCGTGTGCAATACTGCATAAACATGTACGCGTACGCGTGCACACAGCCACAGCCACGCACACCTGCACCGTCTTGGTAGGTGAAGGAGAGGTAAACGCTTGTATCCCATCGCTTACACACACAGTGTCTTGGGAGAAGTACACGCTTGTAATTCATCGCTTTACACACACACACACACGCACACACACACCGTCTTGGTAGATGAGGAAGAAGTACACACTTATATCCCATTGCTTTACACACACGCACACACGCACGCACACACACACTGTCTTGGTAGATGAGGGAGAAGTACACACTCATATCCCATTGCTTTACACACACACACGCACGCAGCCACGCACACAGCCACACACACCTGCAGCGTCTTGGTAGATGAGGGAGAAGTACACGCTCGTATTCCATCGCTTCATGAACAAAGCGTAGTGCGGTGAAGCACGCATCCTTTCCAGGGCTGCCCGACTGTGGCACTGGGCTTCCAATGCGTCGAGAAACCCCTGAGACGGCAATAACAGTGTTACGACGAATGGAGCACATGTAAGTTGGGCAAGAACAGTACATGGTACGACCGTTTGTCGTACGAAATCCCTGCAAAAAACACCGTGTATACTGTATAGGGTTGGCCAGAACCATATATATATATAAACGGATTATTTACAGCATTTTTGGCAGGGAAATCATCAAATATACGGTCATATACGGCGTATATATACAGTTCTGGCCAACCCTATGCATACACCGTATATGTATATGGTTCCGGTCAACCCTAACAATACGTCTATCCTGAGGCCTTCATTCAATGATGTGCGTCTGACCTATTTGATATCTGAGCTTATGGATCCAGTTGTGGCTGGCCGAGACCTGTCAGCAGCCAATCAGCAAATCAACCTGGCTGCAGGTAACCCCCCATTGTTACCATTGTAACCATTCCAACGATGCACGTGCAATCGTACTGAGGTGTCATTTATGCTGAAGCTGCTCGGCTTTGACGACATGCTGATGATGTGCGTGCAAGCGTACTGAGGTGTCACATGCTAAAGCTGCTCAGCTTTGACAACATGTTGATGATGTGCGTGCAAGCGTACTGAGGTGTCAAATGCTTGGGGGCTCAGCTTTGAGTCACAGCTGTCCAGCCGAGAGTTACACGCCTATTGATGCAATGAGTTTTAAACGCAACAAGGTGCATGCAATGAGGTACAGGTCGTTTGATGCGATGCGTTTCAAACGCAACAAGGTATGGATGCAATGAGGTACAGGTCGTTTGATGCGATGAGTTTTAAACGCAACAAAGTATGGATGGATTGAGGTACAGGTCGTTTGATGCGGAGAGTTTTAAACGCAACAAAGTATGGATGGATTGAGGTACAACTCGTTTGATGCGATGAGTTTTCAACGCAACAAGGTATGGATGCAATGAGGTACAGGTCATTTGATGCGATGAGTTTTCAACGCAACAAGGTATGGATGCAATGAGGTACAGGTCTTTTGATGCGATGAGTTTCGAACGCAGCAAGGTATGGATGCAATGAGGTACAAGTCGTTTGATGCGATAAGTTTTCAACGCAACAAAGTATGCACAAAGTATGTACTGGTCTTAACGCTATGAGGGCTCAATGCAATGAAGTTTAGGCCTTAACGCAATGAGAACTGGGCTCAATGACTTGAGGTACCGTTCTTCTAACGCGTTGAGGTCTTGATACAATGAAATATTACACAACGAGGTCTTAATGCAATGAAGCTGGTCTTCTAACGAATCAAGGTACTTTGATGCCATGAAGTTCAAACGCTATAAGGTATGGATGCAATGAGGAACTGGTCTTAACGCAATCAGGATTGGTCTTAAAGCAATCAGGATTGATCTGTACACAAAGAGTCATGATCTGCACACAATCAGGACTAGTCTTAACGCAATGAGGACTGATCTGTACACAATGAGGCCTGATCTGCACACAATCAGGACCAGTCTTAACGCAATGAGGACTGATCTGTACACAATGAGGCCTGATCTGTACACAATGAGGCCTGATCTGCACACAATTAGGACTGGTCTTCAAGCAATCAGGACTGATCTGTACACAATGAGGCCTGATCTGCACACAATCAGGATTAGTCTTTAGGCAATGAGGTACTGTTCTTCAAACAACAAGGTACTTGTCTTCTTACAAGGAGGACTAATCTGCACACGCTTAGCCCTAATCCTGACGCACTGAGGTCTTAATGCAACGAGGCCTGGTCTTTTAATGCAATGAGATCTTAATGCAATGAAATTATGGTCTCAATGCAACGAAGCCTGGTCTTTTAATGCAGTGAGGTCGTAATGCAATAAAATTATGGTCTCAATGCAACGAAGCCTGGTCTTTTAATGCACTGAGGTCTTAATGCAATAAAATTATGGTCTCAATGCAACGAGGCCTGGTCTTTTAATGCAATGAGGTCTTAATGCAACGAGGTTTTTACGCAATTAGGTCTTAATGCAATGAGATTAGGTCTAAGTGCAACGAGGCCTGGTCTTTTAATGCAATGAGGTCTCAATGCAACGAGGTTTTTACGCAACGAGGTTTTTACACAATGAGGTCTTAATGCAATAAAATTAGGTCTAAGTGCAACGAGGCCTGGTCTTTAAATGCAATGAGGTCTCAATGCAATGCGGTTGCTACACATTGGGGCTTTCACACAATGAGGTACCGGTCTTCTAACGCAACGATGTCTGTATGCAATAAAGTTATGATATGGGCTATGTCGCAAAGCCACCTCAATAGGGTTGGCCAGAACCGTACATATACACCGTATATGACCGTATAATTGATGATTTCCCTGCCAAACATACCGTATAAACACCGTATATATATGGTTCTGGCCAACCCTACACCTCAAATTTATGGCTAGAGATGTGCGTGCTTGTTTGTGCTTGTACTGCTTTTTGCGGCATACATATGTGTAGCAGCAAGCACTTAGGGTGGAAGAGTATAGGGTTTAAAAATAAGGGTAAGGAGTTGGGTCTAGGTTTAGGGTTTAGGGGCAGGCAGGGGGTGCCAAGCACGTGCACACACACACACGCACGCACACACACAGTGCCAAGCACATGCACACACACACTGTGCTAAGCACATGCACACACAGTGTGCCAAGCGCATGCACACACACACACACTGTGCCAAGCACATGCACACACACACTGTGCCAAGCACATGCACACACACACACACTGTGCCAAGCACATGCACACACACACACACACAGAGCCAAGCACATGCACACACAGTATGCCAAGCACATACACACATACGCACGCACGCATGCACACATGCTGGCAGGCACGCACGCACACACGCACGCACACATAAACACACATATCTACCCACCTGTGCAGCTATGTAGTTGCATGAAAAGAAGGGGATACTCCAGAAGGGAAAGCACAGACACAGGCACGAAAAACACACACACACACACGCACACACACACACACACACGTACATACCTGCGCAGCTAGGTAGTTGGCATGAAACGCAGGGGGCACTCCAGGAGAGAAAGCGCCTGGCAGAGCAGCAGCCACAGCACTGTCCACTTCAGCCAGCACGGAGTTGCTGAGGAAGTCAAAGCTCCTGTGTGTGTATGTGTGTGTATGTGTGTGTGTGCATGTGTGTGTGCGTGTGTGTGTATGTGTGTGCGTACGTGTGTGTTATGACTTTGTGGCAGCACGGAGTTGCCGAGGAAGTCAAAGCTCCTGTGTGTATGTGTGTGTACGTGTGTGTGTGTGTTTGTGTGTGTTGTGTGTGTGTGTGTGTGTGTGTGTGTGTGTGTGTGTGTGTGTGTGTGTGTGTGTGTGTGTGTGTGTGTGTGTGTGTGTGTGTGTGTGTGAGCGTACGTGTGTTGTGTGTACATGACTTTGTGAAAGCACAGAGTTGCTGAGAAAGTCAAGGTTCCCGTGATTATTCGGCTATACACATACTGTATACAGAGTTGCTGACAAAGTCAAAGCTCCTGTGTGTGAGCGTATGTGTGTGTATGTGTGTGTGTGAGTGTGTGTGTGTATTTGTGTGTATGTGTGAGTGTGATCATGCAGCAAAGCAGCAGCGTTTTCTTGTTCAGGAGTACTTATCGCCCCTTCTCCCCCGTATGCACACGCACACACGCACAGACTCTCGCACGCACATACACACATATACATGTATGCACACGAGCATAAACGCACGTACATGCATACATAAAAACAAACAAGTACACCCACTCTCTCTCTCTCTCACTCACTCACTCACTCACTCACTCTCTCTCTCTCTCTCTCTCTCTCTCTCTCTCTCTCTCTCACTCTCTCTCTCACTCTCTCTCTCTCTCTCTCTCTCTCTCTCTCTCTCTCTCACTCTCTCACTCTCACACACTCACACACACACTCAC
>Ga0307948_1003973_pt1 | contig 10921 bp, 13 predicted proteins | sample OrgLakmetagen280_FD_201824 | JGI IMG/M metagenome (GOLD analysis project Ga0307948, IMG submission 201824) | Saline water microbial communities from Organic Lake, Antarctica - #280 | ecosystem: Environmental > Aquatic > Non-marine Saline and Alkaline > Saline | place: Antarctica: Organic Lake...
CTGTGGGGAGGCCCAAGGTGCTTGCACCATTGGGGGTGCAAGCCCCTCCAGGAGAGAGGCATGTGTGGGCACAGCTGCAACTCAGGTGGAGTGGGGGGGAGCATCAGGTGCGCTTGCATCTGCACTTGGAGATTTCAGAGACCACCACGGAGGAGGACGAGGGGGACTTTTCCTGGCAGCATACGATTCCAGTCGTCTCAACATTTTCTGCAATTGGACTGGGTCATAGCTGTCAAGGTCAGCATAGAGCATGTTAGTTATCCTAAGCCCCTCAGTGCCAGTAACAGCACCCATAAAGCCGGTCCCAAACTCATCATCCACATCATTGATAAAAAGGGAAGCGAGGAGAGGAGATAGAGGACAACCTTGTTTTACACCTCTTAAAGGAACAGCGGAATTACTGGTACTTGAAATTTTGGTACCATCAATCAAAACATTGCACTGCGTTCGTAAGGTAAGGTAAGGTGTAAAACGTGTAAAAACTGGGATAATTGTTGTTGTAGCACAAGGTTTACAAGATTTACAAGAAAAGGCCTTCAAAGCGTGCGACTGCTAGCCTGCTCATAAAAACACAGAGTTTCAAAACAAGGCCTTTTAAGTTGTTGTTGTTTTGGTGCAAAAAAGTAAAAACATCCTGTGCTCTTGCCTCTGAGAACAAGGAATCAAATCTCCCGCGAAGAGACACTATATGGGGGTGTGTGCAGTGGAAAATAGCATGCTGCTCATCCTGGACATCATCTTCAGCTTCACACAAATCACAGGTAGGGGAGGAGGTGGGGATTCATGTTGCGGTCTCAAAGCGAAGGGTGTGGACACGCAGTCTGAAACGGGCAACACTGCGAATGACGTCTTGTGGGAGGTCTAGGAACATGTACTTAAGAAGGCTGTAGGGAGAACGAGTGGCCAGGGCTTTTTTCGGGGGTAGTGCACAATTACACTTCACCCCCCAAACCCCTCCTCTCCAAGCCGCACAGCAAGCACTAAGCCACATATTTCACACCCCAGACCACCGCCTCCCTGCTCACACCCGTCACGCCCCAGCTGACTTGCTAGCAGGCATGGACGTCGCAATGCAGCAAACCACAGCCGCAGAAGCTCACCAAGAGATTGATCTGGATGCTCTCCTGAATGGTTCGCACGATGAGCAGCCAGAGGCGCCCACTGCCCCCCGCCCCCCCGTCCAAATCTGCCAGCCCCCCAAAAACACTTCATTACCAGCGATAGCTCTTCACCCTGCCAAAACCACGTCTGGCCAAAACGCCTTGGTAAGCGTGAAATTGAAGATTAGCAGGATGTGGCAAGGATGAAACTGGAAAATAAGCTGCCCTGCACAAAACTACATTTTACCGGCTACTAGAAACCGCTTACATTCCACGCAAAGCTGTATGAACCCTCCCCCCTTTATACAACCTGCCATACACCCTACTATCCTTTTTCAACAATCCTAAAATGCACAAACTACCACCCTAGTATTCGCCACAAATGACCCTCACACCTACCTCATACAAAATCCCAACCACTCCTACATCGATCAGGCAGCCTCAAGCTCCATCAACTGCTACTTCTACCAACCCTAATGCCCATATTAAGTCACACAATCCTACCGACAAAAAAGGCCTACACGCCAACCACACACAAAACTCCTACACCCTTTCTACGCATACCCTACCCCATACAATGTAAACCAAAACCAGATACCACTCCACCCGAACATTACCGGCCGCAGGTTTCCTGCTCACCTGCACACGATGGAGATCCAAAGAGGCGGCGCCGGGACAGTAACGACATTCAACACGGCAACCCATCATCTCCTCTTAGACATTCAGTTTCTCTTGCATACCAGCAAGCTTAATAGCACGCTTGACAAATTGATGCCCATAAAATAACTTGCAATTTCCACAACCTATATGCTTTTTCTCTTCTGAACGTACCGTTGGCCGTAAACACTTGTCACGTAGACCCCTGCCTTAATGAAATGATGAAAGTAGGGCATGCCTATGGTTGATGTATTTTGAGCAGCAAGAATTTGGCAGCCACAACTGCCAGGTCCACGCCATCAACAACGTCTGCGGTGAATGTCTGCTAACCACTAGAATGCTGCATAATTTTATCACAAATAAGGCCTTGGAAGACTCAGAGCGTGCCACTGTTTGGAAAGCCACTTACACCGAAAACCAAGGATTTAGTGATGATGTTGTTGATGCCTGGCTAAGTACTCAAAAGAACCTGTGCCTCCAATAGATATACAAAGTACCAAATCAATGCCCAGACCTTGATAAAATACTCAATAACCTGACAGCTACTCACAGCTGCAACTCCTTCCTTTGCCGAGGGCAAACCACAGCTTTGCCATCACAAAACACGAAAACACCTGGAAACTCTTAAATTCCCTTCAAAATGAGCTTGTAGACATAATTCTAAACGCAAAACAAGATCATACTAGCTGCCTAACACAAAGATTCACCATCCACGTAATTGTACCTGCCACCCAAAAAGGAATAGTTAATAGTGTTGAACAGCAACAACCTCCTCTTAATCCCTTGACATGGAGAAACAAGAGAAAGCTTTTTGTCTAGTCCACTCTTTCAATATGGCCATAGGGGAGCACATTTCCTCCGGCAAACAAGTTCTCGCACACATTCAAAAAATGGAAGACACCCTTGTCGTACAGCGCAAAGTTTACAACCAATCCCTAGACCACTTTTACACCAAAAACATGGATAACTTCAACAGCCACATCCTCAACCATTTCCTGCACCACCTTCCTTGGAACAACGGGAAGATTATATGCTGAGATATGCCCCATCTCAAGAATTCAAAGAAGGAGAGATCACGGCAGATATCATAAACCAGCACCTAAACGAAACCGCTTTTAAAGAAGCTGTCATCCTTGCAACCAGCAATGGCACTCACAGTGACCCTTGAATGCGGCAGCATACAGAACCACCTAGGACCAACCTCAGTCTTACACCTAGCAGACAGCAACACATCTTTCGATCCTGGTACGTATGTCGACAACTCTGTGATCAGCATTGATGACACACCGCCTCCCCCTACCACCACCATACTCACAATCCCTCAAACCCTCCCCACACCCCAATCCACTGATCACACCCATCAAACGGAAAACAAACACTCTCAGCATGAAGGCTCTTCTCCCCTGTCCTCCATTCTCAAAAATAGCAGCCCCGAACTGTACCACTACATCATCAACCACCATAACCACACCTCACCAACTACACAGACCTCCAACCAAACTGAGACCAAATACCTTTCCTGATTGAAAATCTCAACTCTCAATGTCAGAGGCGTCTTTACTAGCCAGCATGACCTAAAGCACATGATAGCCACCAACACCCCCGATATTATGGATCTTACAGAAACTAAATTGCAAAAAGGAAACAAACCCCTGCCTTGGCTACTTCAATAACTCACAAACTACAAATGGTGGACTTCCACAAAAACAAACGGTGGTACAATTGTCTGTGTACGCAAATGAATTGCTCTGGCAACAAACTGCTCACTCGTACACTCGGACCCGGAGGAGAGGAGAAATACACCTCTATCTTCCTAAACACTGCCGACGCAAACCTCCTAATCATTGGCACTTATTGGCCTTCTGGTAGCCGACCAGAAGCACAAGCCTCCCGCTTTGAGATGCAAGCACAAATAACAACCATTATGAATGAAAACGAAAACTGTACCCCTCTCATCAATGGAGACATGAATGCCACGACCTCCGCCAACCACCGAACAAGCACAAACAAATCTATTGCAGGCAAAATGTACCAAGATTTTTTTAAGGACCACAACCTATCCCCACTGCCCCACCACTCGCCTGTTGGCACAAACCTACCTGAACCAAGACCCTGGACCTTCTCACGGCCCACGGGAAAGGACAGTGTAGGAAACACTACTTACTCATTTAGCCGTATTGATGATATCCTCTTGCCAACAGCCCTCGCAAACACGTGCAAACCAAGTTACACCTGTGATCTAGGCTATCTGAGCGACCACGTGCCACTCCTGGCCATAGTACCCACCTTCACTCTAAACCTGCGGATTCCTCACATTGTAAAAGCCCAAGCGAAAAAAGCTGCCAAACAAGCCACCCTTACTTGCCCTGTCAGCGCTTCAGACCAATCAAAATTTACACATGCCCTTTCTGACCCCTCCCATGGCATTATACAAGAACTTGAGGAAACCCTGCTTGTACTTACTCCCGCTCACACGCAAGCCCTTGCATTTCTTAATGAACTGCAAAACAAAAGTGCCAGAAACACTGCTAGGCTGCAACATTTGAGTGAAAAGCCTGCAGAAGAGTAAGTTGAGATTTTGGCTGTATTAGTGACAAACCTTACTGAGTCGGTACACAAGGTAGCCCTCAAAACCTGCTCTAGCACATCCAAAAGTACCACTGATGACCAACAACAAGAAGAAGAACTCACTCAAACTGTTAGGTCACTCCCCCCAAATCACCACTATAGCCCACAACCAGAAAAGAACAAAAGAAACATGCGAAGCAAATAACTACATTGGATCAAGCAAATTCAGAACCTCCTGTCCTCCTCCTTCATAAATGCCCAAGGCAACACCGAAGAAATCCTACAACAAAACAGCGCCAAGTTTTTTACATTAGGAACACAAAAACACAACAAACTCCATTTTTTCATTCATGAACCTATTTTACTTTATGAACAGGCAAGCAGCCATACTTTTTAATGAAGGCCTTTTTCTTGTAAACCTTGTAAGCCTTGTGTGCGCTGGTGCTGTTTTCCATCCAGTTTGGGAGCAGTCGGAAGGCAGCAGATATATAGAGGATCGTATACGCATGATCGGGTGTCTTGCCCTACTTCATTATTTTGGAGGCTGCCTGTAGGTCCAATCTTGCCAATTCTCTACCTTGCGGGTTAGGTTTTGGCTGGAGCTGTTTTGGGGCGCTTCGTTGATAATACCATTATGAGGTTGGTCAGTGCTGATCAGGGCACTTGTTTTATCTGGGCCTTCTGAGGATTGAGGGTGGTCATTGGGTAGCTTATTTATTTGTAGAGTCCTGAGTGCTGTCCGGAACCTAAGGCTGTTTGGTAGGGATGGTTATGTATGTTTTAAATATCCCACTTTGCCTCATGGATTTCTTTGGCAACTTCTTTTAGCCGGTCTTTGTTGTGAGCATTGAGGCAGACCCTGCCCTTGGTGTTCCATATGGCAATGATCTTCAATTCCCAGGAGTGTTTGGAAAGTGGTATTTGTATGTTTTTTCCAAAAGGGCACTTTCGCATATTGGAGTTGGTCTAATGGGATGGTGCCCAGGAATTTACACATGTGTGGGTATTTGCGGCAGAGTGATGCATAGGGATTTGTGGTCATATTTTTATTCCAGGAAGGGAGGAGCATGAATGTGGCTGTTTCCTCTGTGCTGACAGCAGCAGAGTAGATGGCGTGTCTTGTAGCTAAGAGCATGGTGTTTTCATGGTAAATGGGATGGCATATGGAGAACCCAGAAAATCAGGAGGAGAAGGCATTGGTGTTTGCCCCAAACACTTTGTCCCTTGGGTGCTCACTCCAGTAATGGGGGAATTTGGGGTCATGGTCGAGGGGACATGCCATTTTTTAGTGACCATGGCCCACTTTTGAAAGGCGGTGGTGATGTGGGAGAGAAGTATCCGGGAGAAAGAGTCTTTGATTCTTTTGTTCGTATGTTTAGAGGTAGAGATGTCTTTACGTGCAATGAGGCCTACAAGTTATGATGCAAAGCTAATGGGAGGAGGTTGGACGTGATTGTGTAGACCGCTGCATTTTGCCTTGGTCAAAGGCCTTTCGTAGTATGTTAAGGCGCTCAGGAGTAAGCATACCTCTACACTTTCCGTCGACATTGTAAATGCAGGCTACTGTGTCATTGTGCACTTCAGGAAGCATAGTGTCATCTGGGGAGGATAGGGTACTCTTTTCTTGATAGTTCATGAGATCAATGGTTGTGATCCAGTACTCGCAATGCCCTGTGGCCATAATGTCAGCCTGTGGGTTGGTGGATTGGATGTCAAAGCTAACTTTGTTCCAAAGATCGACATTGTAGGGTTGGTACGCATTGCCCTCTTGGATGGCAGAGAACCCTTGTTTTTGAAGATCAGTCAGGTGTTCATCTGGTGCGGCGATATGTTCTTCATAATTTTTGAGGCTCTGCTTGAAGCTTTCACACGTGTTTTGTAGTTCTTCTGGCTCCCAGGTTGGGTACCATAACTGGCTAAAAGAGCTTGCCAAGGACATTCCTGAGGCAAAGTGGGAAATCAATTGCATTCATAACGATCCCTACCCCTCTGCACTTAGCACTGAAGAGACTCCTGGCCTTAATAAAATAAAGAAACTAACCAACAACCACCTTCATCAAACCGCACAAGGCCCCCAAGATACAACAAGTACGATGGCCCAATTCCAGTGCTCTAGCAAAGCGGTCCAACACAGCTTCAGCCCAAACCTGATCCGTAAAGTACAAGATTGGCGGGACTGGACCAACACTGATGGCGGTCTTAAAAAACACGAAGAAGGGCAAGACATAGGATCAAGTGTATACCATCCTTGCTTAAACATTTCTCATTACGTGAACCCAAGAGGCGTAGGTATAACCAACACCATCTCACGTGCAGAGCTAGCAGCTATAGCAGCCACAATCATTCACGGCTACTCCCATATAGCCACAGATAGCCTAACCTCAAGGCAACAAATTAAAAAGCAGCTCTCACATCCAAACCTCCACCGCCACCACATCCAGGGAGATGTCCTCCAATCCATTGCCAAAGCAATCCACCAGTCACCATCGCCCATTCATTTTCACAAAGTCAAATCCCACGCAGTTATTATAAGCAATGAATATGCTGACGCTCTTGCCAGAAAACCAATCACAACCTACTCTGACGTTGCGGATACCTCCATCAAAACAACTGGCCCTGAGGGTAATCCCTTATACAACATCGACTGGCTTGCAAAAGAATATGAAGAACACCAAATCATACAAAATCACCCAAACACAGCCCAGTCACCTTCCTGAAGGCTCTGGTATCTATCCAACTACCATGACGCCTTGCAAGCACACATGCACCCCCTCCACAAACTAGGAAATGCCAATGCCGTAGCAAACTACCATGAATACAATCAAACCCTTATCAAAATGGGCATTGCCAATGGAGCCGCTAGCAACGCTTACCTAACAGCATCTTATGTCCGTCAAAACCAAGTGCATCATTATGAAGTCCAGAACAGGAACCCTGTACAACCAAAAGCATATGGTAAGGTTTAAGCACTCAACAAGCCTAACTCGCCCCCCCCTCTGCCCTCAACTATACAGTGCCTTGCATACCCTTTCTGGATGCCAACACACGCAAATAAGAAATATGATCACTGATCACTGAGAGACACAACTTAGCATGCAGCATGGTCTTCAAAGCCATCAGCAAGACAGGCTCCCTTAGGATCCTGCTTTGTCTGCCCGGATATAAATAGCAGCAAACGCCTGGCTGTGCAAAATCTTCAGAATCCCAATACAGCTGAAACTAGGATTATACCAAAGTGGCTCTTTCCACCCCGCTTCCCAGACAAAAATAGGTTTACCTCCAGCCGTCCGGATGCTGTACTGCTTGCTCCCATCTCCGTGAACAAGCAACAGACTAGCAAAGGGGGGGGGGGGGTTCTTAGGATTGGCAGGGGGCAACTGAGGGACAGTGGGAGCACTTCAGCAGCACTGCCAGCCGCCACCAGCAGATCCACCTTCTCCAGACAGCACCGACCCAAAGATCTCAGCAATTTCCAACGTGACATTCACCTCATCGAGATCAAGTACTGTGAAAAAATTAAACCGCTGCAGAACCATCTGGACGCCGCGCAGGAATAGCACAAAAGCCTCTGCTCCATCCTTAAGGAGTCGCCGTTACCCTCCACACCATCCTTTTGGGTGTGGGTGGCACCATCTACAACAACCACACGCTGAAGCCTCTTAAGGAGCTGGGTCTTGATTCTCAAAGAGTTAAGAAATTTGCTTCCAAGCTTCATGTTCATTCTGTCAATTACGCTGCCAAACCTGTTCGTACCAGACGTGCCCTTTCTAGCACTATTAATAACTCTCATCAGGAGACGGTTTAAGGTCAAGCCTGCAACCCTCCTGATCCCCATTAATCTTGTGTTCTACTGGTGGAGGAGTTCTACGGTGCCCGGTAACAAACAGGCTCCTTTTCCTTAATTAAAGTGGTGTTTAAAAAATAATTTTCACTGCCTGTGAGCGAGTTTTTCCCCTTTAGTGGCATGACTATTCGTGTGGTTTTCCCGTCGTCGCAAAGTTTCTTGTCTGCAAGCAAAAGGCTAGAACAAGGGAAACGACTCTGGTGTCTGCTGTGTGCTGCTACTCTAGATCTTGTGTTTTACTAGAAAACCTAGAAAACTGGTCGGGAACTGCGTTGCGGCCCTTTCTTTGTGAGCATGCAGTGGAACTCCTATGACATTTTAGAGATTTGTTCCTGAGCTTTCCGAGTGTGTGCGCTCCGGGTTTGTGGATGTCGCTGTTTTATTGTAAAAACACATATATATTATATACCTGTACAACCTTGCAACAATGGAAGACCCAAAGCTCCCTGAATCGCTTTCGCCGGATTCACAGACAGCATCGCACACTTCGTTCAAGGAGGCGCAGGTGGTGGGGGACTGTCTATCGCTTTGTTCTGGAACGAGCTGTCAGCAGACTCAAGTTCCGACTCAACCCCCTCTCGTTTAATTTGTGCTCAGCCCTCTCAAGACGGGTTTGGCTCACCCTCGCCTCTTCCACAAGGTCCTACTGATGGTCCTAAGCAACAGGTGGGAGGAGGGAGGGAGGACGCATGGCATGCATGCATGCAAGCGGTGCACCCAGCTTCCTGCACCTCCGCTACATGCGTTGCATGGAGACCTGTGCATTTGTTGAGCAGGCTCAACAGCAGCGGCAGCAGCCCAGCCAGACATCGTGGTTTGACTGATGAATGATCCCTGCCTGTGTGCACATTCCCAATTGCACATTCCCAATTGCAGTTGAATTTTGGAGCTCCTGCTGTATCAGAAGAGCCTTGCACACCTGCACCACCAGCATCTGGACATCGTGAAGAAGATGATGACACTGCGGTGAGGGTGCATGAGGACTTGTTGGTCAAGGCCGAAGCATCAAATGTTGACCATGCATTCTTCACTCCCAGTCCCCACATCACATTTCTCATACCCATACCCCACATCATCACATCATATTTCTCACACTTCTTTCCCTTGGCAGGTAAACTACAATGAATTCATGACAGACACGATCATGGTACGCGAGCGTGTTTTTTTCCTTCTTGAGCTTGTTTTTGCAAGCAGGGCTGTCTTCGTACTCAAAACGCATTCAAAACTCCACTCTTCTATTCTTTCTGCTCCATCTGCAGTGGAAAAACAAGATCCGCAGCGTTCTGGTAAGGGCCACCGCTGTACATGTTTTCCTTATATGCTTGCTTGTATATGCCTGTGTGTGTGAGTGGTGCGTGCGCACTGTGTTATATATGTGCTGTATAAAAATAGTGTGTGCATGCGCTGTTAGGCGTGCACTGGATGGTCCATGGTACCAATACTTAAGACTCAGTGGTTCCATGAACCTCCTGTTTGCTAATGAGCGGTGTCTTCCTACAATCCATCTCCCCAGTACTTGGTAGGCGGCCTCCTCATGATTGGTTGTGCCTACCGGTTGCTCTTCTCCTGCATGACCCTCGTCACAGGTGTGTTTCTTTATTTGACAACTGCATAGAACAACAAAATTAGAAAACTTAGTAATGAAGTCAATTTAGAAACATAATCCATGTAAAATGCACCATGACAGTCTTGTAGATTTTGAGATAAAGCCGCTCCTGCCGTGTGTTTGCTACCATTGCCAGACAGACAAGTGTTGTTGTATCGGCCATAAACAGGCAGGTAGGTGCACAAGGAATACACTTAAGGAATGCTGTGTTCCTCCCTGTGTTCATTGGTATTGTGTTCAATACTTTGCAGGCCTGTGTTACACGGCGCTTGCCCAAATGGCACTCAACTCGTGCAGGCAACTCATCTCGCCAGCCTTCCAGGCAAAATGCACCTGGTAGGATCTTATGCTACCGCTTTCCATTGCTGTCAAATGTAGTATATGTTCGGGGGGCTGGCAGCAATTCCAGCCGCTAGAGTTACATAAAACTACTGAACATAGATCGCACATTTATACTTGCACTTTCTCCAAGTATACAGGCATGAAATGTGTGTTTGGTCCTGGCCAATCCTGAACCGAATTGGTGGCTCCAAAGCTTCATCCCTCAAGCAGTTTAACCCCAGGTTTACAACCGTAGTGTTGAATTAACGTCTTAAGCGCGTGGGGTTGTGAAGACGCAAAATGGCAGAGCTGTAGGAAGATGAACTCTGAGTCAGGCCAGCCAAGTTCACCCGAAAAAGGGGGATTTAATGTCCCTTTCCTGAAATGCACATCTGAGGTCACAATTTTCTATACCGTACCTCTTTTAACTAACCCCGGGTGAATAACATTTTTTGCCAGGGATGGGTCATACGGCGTAGGCGTATTATACGTCGTATCGTATTTATCACGTATTTAACCGTTTTTTTCAAATTGCTCCGTATAATACGATTTTGGGCACTTAACGAAATTTGCAGCCACAAGCCCCCCAGAGCCCCCCAGGAGCACTCCCAGGCCCTCTAGAGCCCCCCAGAGGCACTTCCAAGCCCTCTAGAGCCCCCCAGAGGAACTCCCAGCCCCTCAGAACGTAGCATGATCACTGCTTATTGCTACCACAACCCAGAAGGTGGTGCCTGTAGCGTAGATGAATTGTGCAACAGCTGCATCCACACAAGCCTTGGTCACTGCCCTCTTGCTGCAGGTGTCCAATGACTGTGTAGATGCTGC
>Ga0307948_1003975_pt1 | contig 10916 bp, 16 predicted proteins | sample OrgLakmetagen280_FD_201824 | JGI IMG/M metagenome (GOLD analysis project Ga0307948, IMG submission 201824) | Saline water microbial communities from Organic Lake, Antarctica - #280 | ecosystem: Environmental > Aquatic > Non-marine Saline and Alkaline > Saline | place: Antarctica: Organic Lake...
CTGCCGCTTTACGTTCATCAGAATAACGAGGCACTATCAACACCTGAACCGCCCAACTGGTTAATAATTAAGTAGTGCCAACTATCCTGCCAGAGGGGGATTAACGACATAAGATCCACAGCCACTATTGGACCAACTGACCTTCCCCGAAGTCGAGTCCCAGAATAAAAACGCAAGACACGCCGCGAGGTTTTTCTCGAGCGGATGGATAAGCTGACTCCTTGGAAGCAGATGTAAAAGAAATTGGCTCGTTACTATTCTAAATAGTCAGAACAGCCGGACGCCTTAGCCAACCGGTTTCGAGATTGTGATTAGACTAAATCATATCACCACGAGCGAATCCGACAGATGCATCAGCATAGCCAACGCTTCTAATCCAAAAATCTTACTGAACTCTCTGTGTCAGCCTTTACATTCTTTGACATTTGGAACGTTGACACAGCCAATCTGTTCCCTTAACCTCCAGATTATTAACGGATTAATTATTTCTTAAAAATAGTAAAAACCGTATTAGCGGTTAGTCTATACATTTTTTACCGCAAGGAGTTACCACGAAATCTCTGCCGCTAGCCACCATTGCCATGTCTATGCCCTGCTGCATCGTTGATCAAATTAAAACTGTATGGGTTAGACCCTGCGTTTTGAAGAAATACTAACTTTAAGACTAATGGAGTTGTTATGAAATACAAAATATTGCTCGGTTCATTCGTTCTTTTTTTAAGTGCTTACTCTCATGCTGGTTGCGTCGGTCCGGTTGTAAATGGACAGTGCCTGTCTGGCACTGAAGTTCAGGGTTATGACAGTGGTTCAGATGATTCTGGTTACAAATCTAACTCGGGAACCAGATACGAATACGACCTCAGTAACCCGGCAGATAAAAACCGCTACTCAACAGACCTGGACGCGCAGCGGAAAGATAAGATGAGCCTTGACGTCGGCCGGGATAAAGATCGGCGCTCTGGCCAGTATGGTGGTGGGGTTTACGACGACTAACTCAGGTTTATAAAAAAAACATCCGGCATCTATGAAATAAGAAAGGACTGAGAAAGAATATTATGAAAAATATCATTCTAGTGTTGCTTTTTGCTGCCACAGCAATTTTTTCAACTGGTTGTGCCGTATCGACTGATCGGTACCAGTCGACTGCAGACAATCAAAATAGAATTAAAGAACATGGCCTTGATTTTAGCGTTAGTGAGTTCACTGCTAACGAAAATGAAAGGAAAGTGTTGTGTCGATTGGCTAACAACGTTGAGATGCCTGATGGCATTACCTTTGAGCAGTACATAGAGAATGCGTTTATCGAAGAGCTTAAAATGGCTCAGAAATACGACCCGGAGTCAGGCTTCGTGATCAATGGTAACCTAAATGATGTTGTTGTCAGTAGTGGTATGACTGACGCCCACTGGACTCTTGACCTTACTGTTTCTAACAAGAACGGTGAGAGCTTTAAGGTTGTAGAGAAGAGAGAGTACAGAGCAAGCTTTGTAGGAGGTATCGCATGTGGGAATGACATGCCAAAATCGTTTATGCCGACGGTTCAGAATCTTGTACAAAAAGTTATAAACCACACCAAGTTTGATTCAATGTATAAGTAATTATTTTGGGCTGGGCGGCCCTCGTTGCCTAGCTCAATTTAATTAAGGCCTATAAATTATATGAAAGTTGTATGGTTATTATTTCTGATGATTATCTTCTCGGGCTGCGCAACCACTGACCGTGAAGTGTCGCTTGAGATCCCTGAACATCAAGCAGAATCTAGATCCTATGGGAATGCGTTTTTAGGAAATATTAGCAGTGATAGAATTTTTTCTCAGAACCAAGAAGATGCATCAAAGCCATCGTACAATGGTTATCTGAGAGAGGCTAAGTCGTCAGATTTGAGCAATGTAGTGGGGAGATTTGTTAGCCCTATTACTGATGAAAAGCTAGGCGTTATAAGGTTGCGGAATGAGACAAGCATTCTGAGCGTAACCGAGGACCTCATTATTTCGGGCCTGCTTCGCCACGGTTACGCTCCATCAAATAAAGACGACTCCCTTTATGAAGTCAACGTTACAGTTAAAGAGTTCTGGGCGTGGAACGAAGATGGTCAGGTGACGTTCGATCTGAAATCTGTAATCCGTTGCGACGTCACCGTTTCAAATCTTGGCCAGAGTACTACATTCTCAGTGGTAGGTCGCGGCAATAAAAAAGCGATGGTAGCCAGTACTGGAAATTGGGCAGATTCGTATCAACGTGCAGCTAAAGATTTCCTCGAGAACTTTGATACAGCACTTAAAAACAATATGTAGTGGTTTGTACAGGTTCGTTTGCCGGCAACGGTCGATGATGGCACTAAGTCTGTCGACAAGGATCGTACCAACCGCATTGAGATCTTCCAAGCTGGCTTTCCCGTTGTGGTGGAGTAGCCAATCGATGAGGCCCATCAGTGCGTGGCGCTTCTAAGCGACATACTGCAATGATCCGAATTGATGAAACCTGACTGGCCACAGAACCGTTAGACATGCGCTGCGGACCCGATAAGGCTTTCATGGAACTACAGCGCTGCCAACAGCAATTCTTGATGCGCCTAACACTGACCCATTCCCGAGAAATCCGCGCCTTCGTGGATTCTGGAAAAGACGACGACACCGTCTCCATGACGTACCGACACCGTTTATCACGACTGGTCTGTCAGCAGTCCGATTTAGATCCAGACACACTCCTGCGGATTCGGCTTATCCGGGTGACGCTGCCCACCGGGGAAACGGAAGTGCTGGCCACCTCACTCCTGGCCACCGAGGCGTTCCCCGCCGAGCTCTTTGCCGACCTGTATCACCGGCGCTGGGGCATTGAAAACGACTACCGCCGGATCAAGCAAACCCTGAGCCTGGAGAGCGTCAGTGGTCGCACAGTCTGCGCCGTACAGCAGGATATCCACGCCTGCCAGTTGCTCAAGAACCTGGCCCTGCTGATGCAGGCCCTGCAGCAGCCTGATATTGAGCGCAAAACCGCCCACCGAAAGCTGGCCTGGAAGGCGAACTTCACCCAGGGCGTGTCCCGTCTGAAACATACCCTCGTCGCCCTTCTGGTGCGGCCCAGCCGTGAAGCCCTGGATAACCTGTGGCGTCTGATTGGTAACAGCCTGAGTGCGGTTCGCCCCGGGCGGCGCTGCCCACGACGCCGAAAACGAAGCGTCACCAAAGGCTGTGAAGGGTACAAGCCGACTCGCTGACCGACACTTCCTCGACAGCGTTTAACAAGACTTCCCGACAAACTGTGCCAGCCACCGGTCGGATGGCGCTCGCCCTGAATACCGCTAAAACCGCTCTGCCACGCCCAGACACACCCTGTTGACACTCTTTGGAGCTGGTTACCGGGTTAGAATCCGGCTTTGACAGCCTGGTGCTTCACCAACAGGCTGCCTCGCTGCTGGTCATCTACGCTGGCTCAGCAGGTCGTGCTGAACTTTTGAGGCTTAAGTTGATGACATTGGTCCGAGGGTGCACCTTCGTGGCTGCGCGCTACCTTAAACGGATCTTTTCAGCGCTTGCTTATAAACTCGATCTCAGTCCAGACAACACGATCAGTCAGTTTAATTTCGAGCTTGGACGGTCCATGCAAGTTGAAATCCAAGACATTGATGGGAGTTGCACCGTAGTTGATTTCACATCCTCGAATCAATGATCGGTTCCCGTCAACCAAGTGCTTAATTTGATCCCTATAGGTCTGTTCGGACTCACACATGATGCTTTCATTATCTATTACGTATTCCGTAGCTTGGGCAGTCAGCGGCGCACTAAAAAGAATGAGCAGCAGCACTAGGAGTTTGATCATAGAATTTTCGTCCTTTTTTAAACAATTCAGTTTTATACTATGATACTGTACTCTAACATCAAGATTAACTATTAAAAAAGGAAATATTATTAATAAAATCATGTTCGTAGCAGTATGCGTTTTAATGTCCGCTCAGGCTTTTGCCGGCAGCCCCAGTGATGTTGGATTATGCAAGGGGGCGATCGCCACTATCATGTATAAAGACCCCTCCATAATGAAGGGGAAGATGCATGGGAATGAGGCTCGCATCGGTTACACCAGAAAAGCCGACGGTTCCAAGTTCGAAATGAAGTGTAAATTTCCTAAGAAAGGCTTGGTCATTTGGGCAGGGAAAATCGATGGCCAGTGGGGTCGGTGGCGCACCCACACAGCCGACAGCATCGTTACCTATGAGGTGGCCAATGACTCGACAACCTTTTATGAGAATATGGCCAGCAAAGTTGTTGGAGAAAAGACATTCAGTAATGCAATGCTAAACTGACTTCTTACCGAACTTTTCAGTTCTGTTTTTCCTAACCGGTCAGGGTCTGCGGTAATCAAAATGTCTCCTGACCGAATGAACTGCTCCGAAGCAGAAAATAGAGCATAGTAAATAAACAGGGAGGCTTAGGAATGGCGGTGATCAAATGTGGGGAGTGCAAGGGTAACGTAAGCGCCAGCGCTAAGGCTTGCCCTCACTGTGGTGCCAAGCCTAGGAAGTTCAAGCGAAATCCCTGGTCGGCCAAGCAAAAGCTTCATTATTTATCCCTTTTAACTACCCAGCGATTATTGCCAACATCTTCAACTTCGTAAAAAAGAGTCCATCTATTACAACCAACTCGATATCCTGTTCCAAAAATAAAAGGATAGAGCGTAGAAAGGGAGTCGCAGGTATAACCATTCCCGCGAACCATACCTACTACGGCATAAATGAGCTCAGAATCACCTACAATATCCGCCTGAATTTCTGCGTCTCTTTCGATTTCGACAGCAGAGACATTGAAAGACAAAATAATCGATAGACATAAGAAAAAGTAGCGCACCGGACGTCCTCCTTGGATTAATAAAATATTACGTACTGAAGTTTTCCAAGGTAAAACCATAGCATAGATCGACATGGCTAAAGGCCAATAATTATAAGCACAAACAGCATTTTGAGTCGTAAATTTATTATCTGACATTTTTAGCAGTCCTTGTAGTTACTAGCAACGCATTTTCTAGCCATATTTTGCGCTTTAGATATATCAGCAGAAGTCATTTCATTTTCAATGATACCCAGATTATACTGCGCCTCAGTATCTCCATACTGAGCAGAAGTAATATTCCACCACATATGTGCTCTAACATAGTTTCTAACAGTGCCATTACCTTTACCGTACATCATCCCTAAGTTGAACTGCGCATCAGCCTGATTTTGCTCTGCTGCTTTTTTGTACAAATGAAACGCTTTTTTGTAATCTTGAACAGTGCCTTCACCGTTACTGTACATAAGCCCTAAGTTGTTCTGCGCCTCAGCTTGATTTTGCTCTGCTGCTTTTTTGAACAAATGAAACGCTTTTTTGTAATCTTGAACAGTGCCTTCACCGTTATTGTACATAAGCCCTAAGTTGTACTGCGCATCAGCATTATTTTTCTCTGCTACTTTTTTGTACCAATGAATCGCTTTTTTGTAATCTTGAACAGTGCCTTTACCGTGCTTGTACATAGTCCCTAAGCTGACCTGCGCATTAGCATAATTTTGCTCTGCTGCTTTTTTGTACCAATGAATCGCTTTTTTGTAATCTTGAACAGTGCCTTCACCTTTACGGTACATCATCCCTAAGTTGAACTGCGCATCAGCCTTATTTTGCTCTGCTGCTTTTTTGAACAAATGAAACGCTTTTTTGTAAGCACCATTGTCATAAGCAGCATCCGCTTCATCAACGCCAGCAAACGAATTCGCGCTAAACAGCACAGCAATTATAAGTAATAGTGCTTTCATAATCCCCCTTCTACGATGAGAAATGTTGTATATACTAATAATTTTGTATTAATCAGTATTCGGCGTCAACAATCTTGGCCGATGCTATAGAAACCCTGCGTCAGCCGTTGAAGAGAAGCGTTCAGTGTCGTGCGACTAACAGCAAAGTGTTCAGCCACTTCTTTTTTCGTGATATTCGGGTCTAACAGCATCGCCGCAGCCTTCTTCACATCAACGTCTGACATGGCCGGTTTTCGGCCACCTTTTCGCCCTCGGGCCCGGGCTGCCTGCAATCCGGCTATCGTCCTTTCCCGAATCAGGTCGTGTTCAAACTCAGCCAAGGCACCGAAGATATGGAACACCAAGCGGCCACCGGAACTGGTGGTGTCGATGGATTCCGTCAGTGACTTGAAGCCGATTTCTCGATCATGGAGCTCCTGGACTATTTCAACCAGGTCTTTCAGCGAACGGGCAAGCCGGTCCAGTTTCCAGATGTGGGGTCATAATAAAATCGGTAACTAAACATCTCTACAGGCCGCATTCTGTCGCCTAAAAAGCTCAGAACATTAAAAATAAAGATGGTAACTTTCACCGTGACATGGCGGTGTCAATGCCGGTTCAGGGCTTGTCGGTATTAATAAAGTTGGTAACTTTGCGCCGAATCCCAGTGTGGTAGCTGCGAAGCATTACGGCGAACGCTATCTTGATAGTGCCGCCTCCCACGGATTGATGACGCTCAGCCCGGCAGCCTCAAAAGGGCTGGTGTCGCGGGTGGCGACGGTGAAGCCGTTGGCGAGGGCGATGGCTGCAATGAAAGCATCGGCCGTTTCGACCGCCAAGCCGGCAGCACGGGACTTGGCCAGCAGCTCGGCATAAGCCTTCGTGCAAGTCATATCGAACGACAGCACCCGATTGGCGAACATCGGCAGCAGGTGCTTTTCCAGGTTCTCATGCAGGCGGGCCTGGCGCTTTCCGGCCGACATCAGCGCGATACCCGCACGAAGCTCGGCTACCGTGATCGCGGACAGGTAGAGCGTTTCCAGCGCTTGCGCGTCGATCCAGTCAATGACGCGAGCATTGGGCTTCTGGCGCTGCGGCTCCGAAATTACGTTCGTATCGAGTAGGATCATTCGAAACTCGCCGCACGAGCCGGAGACTTAATGCGCCCGCTCTCAAACAGGGCGTGCTCTTCATCGGTTAGGCCGCCAGCCTCGCGGGCGATGGAGGCCAGGAACGAGCCAAGCTTCACGCGGCCCTCGGGCCTCGCTGCCCTCTCCAAGATGTCGCGGATTTCGGCCTCGGTGCTGCGGCCGCGCTGAGCGGCTTGGATTCGGATGGCCCGATGCACCTCATCGGGCAGATTTCTTACATTCACGTTTGCCACTTGGTAGTCCTCAGCTTAACTGCTATCAATGGTATCATTATATATATGTGATACCAGGCGCACAAGTGGCCTTCCTTATTTTCCAATGCAGTTAGTTGCTCAGTGAATCGACCAGGGCCCGCTCAGGGCAAATCATCCGTTTCCCCTTTGATGCACCCTTCGTTCGCTCAACCATCCAATCATTCCTACCCGATCGCTCGACCAGGCGAACCTCCTTTGCACCCTCGGCATCTTCAATTCGGATAAAGTAAAAACCATGAGTGTCCTGCGCAATTTGTACTTCAGCATTCATAGTCGAACTCCGTTCTCTAACGTGGTCAAAGGCCTCGATGCCGCCTTTTTCTCGGCAATTGTAGAATCATAATAAAGTTGGTAACTAAACACGCTTGTAACCCGCGCTGAATGGCTTGGGTGTTGCCCGGCCAGAAAATAAAGATGGTGACTTTGGCGGGCCGGTCGGGCTCGGTACAACCGTAAATCTGCCACTTACATGTTCAGTCACCATCTTTATTGCGTTGTTACCAACTTTATTACCACGCCACACCGGCATAGAGTGGGATGATGATTGGGAGGTTCTACATGAAAACTGATGAGTCAATATCTGTGTCTACAATCAGGTCACACATCGTTGACCTCGCCGAGCGCGCAGGCGTCCGTTATCAGCGTTTGCCGGATGATGTACTGGCCGAGGTTGTTGCACGGCTTTTCGATGGTGATGTGGTCGCTGATGGGATTGAAGACCTGGTTGTTGCGATGAAGCGCGCCGACGCGATCAATGGTGCGGAAATGGTGGAGCTGCTGGGCCAATATTTGAATGAGAAATACCGCCTTACAAGGGAATGATGGGATCCGTCTGGCAGCTCGATGTCCAGCCGTACTTTCGCGCCAGCTCCCTAACATCGCTAAAGATAGAGCAAATTTTTTGACTTTGAAGAGATGATGAATAAGCCATATTGTGACGGTCATTTAAAAGGTGGTTACGTGGATAAGCAAGCCAGAATGACTGTGGAACTCTTCGCGGCCAAGGTGGGTGAGCAATTCGATGTTACTCGGTTAGTCTTGTTTGGCAGCAGGGCCCGCGGCGACAACCACGATGAAAGTGATGCCGATGTGGCCGTCTTCCTCAAAGGTAATGGGGGAGACTTCGTAGAAGTAAAGCTGGCAATGGCGAATATCGCGTTCGATGTGCTTTTGGAAACTGGTGTCAGGATTCAGCCTCTGCCCATATGGAATGGCGAGTGGGAACACCCGAACAGGTACTCGAATCCACACTTACTTCATAACATCGCTAAAGATGGAGTAGAGTTCGTGAAGGTGTCAGAGGATTGCTGGGAGGTGCTCGAGGCTGTTGATGACGTAAATCGACTGCGAGGTATTGTGGTATCCAAACGAGCAGTAAGCGTTGAAGAAATGGACTCAGCGATCCGGCACAGATCGGGGTAAAAATCGAGCTGACCACCTCAACCAGTCGTTTACCAGCTCCTGGCAGAAAAACAGCCAGACTTCAGAAGTGCTTTATCAGGACCCGGGAACAAAAGAATAAAGCTCGTCTGTATTTCAGATAACCGGCTAACTTTTAAGATCGGAGAAATTTATGTCCAAGCAAGTTAAGCCTTCAGAGTTGGCAGAGCTGATTACAGGACTGTTGGTACGCCCGGATCTGCTCGGGGAGCTGGAAAGCTCCTCCGAGACCCATGAGCGGTTCATCGAGGCTATTGGGCGCGTTGTTACTGAATTTTGTGGCGGCGAGGTGAACAGGGTTACCCCTGCGGATTTGTCGCCGGGGCACAAGCCCGATCTGGTTGATACGCCTTACTTGAGCGTCTTTCCGGACATCTCTCTGCCGTCGCTTGAGCGGTGCGTGTGGTCCCTGCACGACCCGGATGGATGGGAGGACGAGGCAAGCAGCGAATACGACCTCTCCCAGGCCACGCCTTACAGCCCTGAGGAGATCGACAGCCTGCGTAATCGCCTGCGCGGTCTGACCACAGAAGCTATCAATGCAGAGCGTCTGGCAGCCATGGATATTGACACCACGATGAAGCACGCCATTACGACCGCCTCTGAGGCCATGAAGTACATCGACACGCTGGCCGCAGATGATCTGCTTTACCACTTCGAGGACGATGCGAGTGACTGCCTGAGCGCCCATAACCTGACCGAATCTCAGATCGAAGCCATTGAGCACAACGTCCGACAGTTACTCAGCGTCGATTGGGCTGGATCAGGGTTCGAGTGTCCGTTCGATTACGTAATCGCCAAGCACCCATAAAGCCAATCAAGGAGAATTTCATGGCGTTTGCCGCTCAACAAAGTAAACGACTGCTCAAAAAACTCGGATGGGTATCGGTCGACGAAGTGCCTGAGTCCGGCTGGGACCGTATGGAGGTGCAATCTCATCACAGACAGGAAGACAGTAGCCCTTCTGTCCTGCGCTACGTCACCACCTACTACGAGTCCTACAAGAAGGGCGACGACTACATCCTTGTGACCGACGGCGCGGAGTGCATTACCGTCAACGCAGAGATGCTCCAGTGCGTCAGCGCCGGACCTGAGACCGGCCGCGAGAACACCGGGTTCTTCACCATCGGCGGGTCAGAAAAGACAGTTTTCGAGTGGATTACGTGGGCCGCCAATGGTTGTGAAACCAACAACCGCCCCCGTTATGGCTTCAACTACGTGAGTTTATCCGGGTCCGCTTGCACCTGAGGAGATGCGTGGATACTTAGGGTGTCCATGTCATTTTTTCAGGAGCGCACCATGTTACAACCAATGCTCTCAGCCTACGAATACGCGGTCACGCACGATCTGATCGGTGACGTTCGGCTTGGGGTAGACCTTCAGTATTCCCCTTGGGACACACGTTGCTTCATGGCGGCGTTCTATCTGGAATTCGTCGATCAGTCTGGCAAGACCGGTGAGCGGGACTGGCTATACCTGGCCGCCTTCGTCGCACATCCGGCGAACTCTGCTTTCTACAACCGGGCTGTTGAGCACGGCAAGAAGAATGCCGGGGCATCTGCTGATGTAAACCTCGTGGCTGCTCTGCATTTCATCCAAAACGAGGAAGTGAACTGCGTGTACGCCGATCCCGACATGTTTCCGATGGCCGTGGATCTCCATCCACAGATGCAAAGTCTTTCTGATGCAGATCCACTGGCGTGGGATCGGTCCTTGCTCCCAAACTCTGTCCTCAACCTTCGGGATATGCTTGTGCAGGAGATTGAGTCTGGCCATGGCTACTGGCGGGCGATCTGGACGCCTCGGCTGGCTGATGCCTTGGTGTCCGGGCCTGCCTGGTTCTTCTGAGGCAGCCCTCTCTGTTCGCTTTGTCGGGATACGACAGGGAGAGGATGCTGTACCTATTGCGGTGGGTTATACCAGGGTCGACCCTGGATCGGGAACTCAATGATGATGACTGACGGGGTTAGCGCTCTCCCGTCTCACCGTGAACCCTTATTCCCGAATTCGACCCGTTTTCTAAGGGTTTTCTTGTTCGCCAACCATCGTATGCCCAGCTATTACCCAGCGGCCATCAGATTTCTTGAGCAGGATCTGGCCTTCGCGAATCACCCATCCGGGCTCATCTGCAAAAGGGCTATGCGGGTAAACGATGTCGTATTTTATTTGCTGGGGCAGATTATAAAAAATGTCGGCACTCTCATCGTCCATCTGGAGTCGCGGCGAAGCCAGGAGATCGTTTTCGGCAATGTACTCGTTTTCACTCACGGCATTTTTAAGATAAAACTCTCCGATTCCCTTTCCATCAGGAGT
>Ga0307948_1003981_pt1:2500-10907 | contig 10907 bp, 13 predicted proteins | sample OrgLakmetagen280_FD_201824 | JGI IMG/M metagenome (GOLD analysis project Ga0307948, IMG submission 201824) | Saline water microbial communities from Organic Lake, Antarctica - #280 | ecosystem: Environmental > Aquatic > Non-marine Saline and Alkaline > Saline | place: Antarctica...
AGTTTGTTGGCAGGCGTCTGCAGCCTGTGCGCGTGCGTTGGGTGGTGTGTGCTGCTTTTGTGCGTTTGTTGGGAGGTGTCTGTTGCTTTTGTGCGTTTGTTGGGAGGTGTCTGCTGCGTGTGTGCGTTTTGTTGGGAGGTGTCTGCTGCCTTGGTGCAAGCAAGGACGAGGTGTGGGCCTACCTCTTCATCTTCTTTGAGGTAAATAAGACAAGTTGCTTTGCACTTTTTGCTTGATTCATAGTGGTAGTTCCTCAAAGCAGATCGTGCATTGGGAGTGGTGATTGTGACGGTGAGGGCCTGTATTTGTGGGCGCTCTAGTTCGGCCTGTGATGGTGTTTACACCACAAACTGTTTGTTCATTTTCTAGATGCAACTTGTCGAAAATCTTTGTACTTTCAGCCTATTAGCTGCCACACTCGAAGCACACATGCCACCGTACAACACATAAATTATGTGGCCTATCACACACACGCACATATGCACCCACCCACATACACACGCAATCCCCCCCCCCCCACACACACACACACACGCTCGTGTATGCAGGCGGCAATCATACCAAACACCATCCCTGTCAAAGCTGGGGTGAGTGGCAAGTTTGTGTGCAAAGCAGGGTTGTTTGGCTCGTTACTTTTTTGATGATGGCTTTTATGAATTAAAGTCGAAATTGATGGTTTTGTTGGTTTTCATTGTTTCGCTCCGCCAAAACATGCTTGCAGTGTCTTAAATTCACATCATGTACTATGATTAATAAGTACCGTAGAGACTTGTGACCAACAACTTTTGAAAAACACATTTATTAAACCTCCAATGCGAGCTATGCGAGGGGTACATATTTAATTATTCACCCCAATGCGGCCAATGCAGAGGCCTTTGGCCCTCTGAGCTGCACATACATGCGCATGCACGCGCGTGTGCGCGCGTACATGTGCGTGCGTGTGCATGTGTAGGTGCGAGCACGTATGTGCATGTGTGTGCATTCGCATAAGTGTGTGCGTGCGTTGTGTACGTGCGTGTATGTGTGTACGGTTGTGTACGTTCATGCGTGCATGATTGTGTACTTGTGCGTGCGTGTGTGTGTTTGCGTGCGTGCGTGCGCGTATGTGTGTGCGTACGTGAGTGCGTGCGTTGTGTACGTGCGTGCGTATGTATAAGGTTGTGAACGTTTGTGTGTGCAAGCGTTGTTTACTTGTGCGTGTGTGTGTGTGTGTGTGTGTGTGCGCGCGCGCGTACATGTGTGTGCGTGCGGGTACGTTTGTGTGCGCGCGTACGTGTGAGTGCATGCTCATGTGAAGGGATTTAAGGCGTCCTTTCTCTGTGTCCTTCCTCCCCAAGAGAGGGCCTCCCAAGCTGTTTGTCCCCCTTGGAGACCTTCCAAGCTGTTTGTCCCCCTTGGAGGCCTCTTGAGGGGCGGTTTGGGAGGCTTTCCCGGCCTGTCCCCATTCATGCTCAGAATTAATTAATTAACTCCAATGCGAGCTTTGCGGCCCTTGTAACTTAGTTATTAAATGCTCCCGACAAACCGCGAGGGGGTCAGAAACGTTCGTGATACGCGGTGATATACTGTCTCTACGGTATACGAGAAGTCGAGAAGTCAGACCGTTTTTCGGCCATCCAAGGCTCTTTCCTGCATTTTGGACTGCAATTTTGGGCCCAAACATTATTAAAACGGCTTAGGATTTGGCGGACATTTAATTTGCAAACGGCATTTTAAGGGTTTGTGAAAATACGTGCAAGTTTGCAAACCTTAAAATGGAAAAAAACGAACTGAATTACCTTACTGCAAAGCACCCTTCATTCTAATACGGCTTCGTCATGCATAAAACAGCTGTACAGCTCTCAAGGTAAGACAAAAGCATTGTCGCATCTTTATCACTGTTATCACAGTAGATTTTATTTGAGTGTGATGCTGCGTATCACACATCAATGGCGGTAGTTTTTGTCGTATAAAAAGTGTGTGGTGCGCAGTGTGCACAAAAATTAAAACAGTGTCTGCAAACTCTTTTTGAGCTGTTGTTCTTTGCTGCGCATTTTCGTTGCACAGGATTTTTTTATTGTTTAGGCCGTGGGTTGTGGGCCGCTTGCACCATACATCCTGACCATACAGACATATTGCCAGTCTTTATTTGCGAGCCAGCTGCTGTATCTCTGCCTGCCTCTGTCACCTCCGTGCGTACATAATGCAAAAAGGGTGCAACGACCGACTTGTCCTTGAATTCTCTAGTTAAAGGACGGCCTGTGTTAAGATCGTCGCATGTTGTGGCTGTTCAGGATGATGCTCAAGACGCGCGCTGGTACCCACTGAACGACCTCCCTCCCATTGCATTTGACCACGCGCTCATAATCAGGTCAGTTGTGCGTGTGTACACGTGAGCATGCACGTGTGTGGTTGTGGAGGCGCGGTATTGAATTACAACAGGGATTTGCAGCAATTGTGAATGAAAGCGCCTATAGGCTACAGGTCACCCGTTACATCTGCTTGTAAACATGATAAGGATGTGCCCACGAATCACATGTTGCCAGGCTTGTGCTCAGACGGTCAGACGGTACGGTACTATGAGTACGGCCCGGAATATCAGACACGTGCACTGTAAATTGCTATGTCCAAGCTCATGTGCTGTCAAAAGGGCTACCTCTGGGTGCTAAGCTTAAACATAGCAAACTTTGGCGCCCATGCTCAATTCACATTTTAAAAAGACCCTTTTTTAGGCTCAGTTGACCACCTCTGCCAAAATCACACTGAACGGTGACCACCGTCTTGAACGATTCGAGACCATACTAGTCAGCTCCACCGTCTTATTTCAGTACGGTACGGCGTAATACGGTACGGTACCGTAATTGTGATCAAAATTGCTCAGGTACGGCGTAGTCGTTCGCACAAGCCTGCATGTTGCACCCTTGCCTGCAATTTAGATCTGTCTAGTGCATTATTACATGTACATATTCTCCCTAGGGCTTGCACAGGGTCGCACCGATAGATACCTTGTATACCCATTTTCAGGCTTTCCTGCCGCCACATTAGACCCAGATATCGTAATTTATTACACAAAACCTACGGTTAATATATCGGACCAGCGGGCTGCATGTTTCTGACGTGACCTTAAAAGCCAGATACTGGCAGACTGCACATTTCCCAGGTGCCCATACTTAAAAGGAAGTTGATGAAGCTGTTCAGCATTACATTTTGAACAGTGAACCGATAAGGCCAGTTCTTAGAAATGGTCGGCTCACAGCAGTGAAGTTCGCCCCGCACAAGGCCCGGGAAAGCCGGAATTGTTTTCCGTCATCCCGGGCTACCCGCAACTAATTTAACTTTGGTTCTGGGCTGCGGGCATTGGCAGAGCCAAAAGTAAGAATTATTAGGATGAGAGCGCCTGTCAGGCACGCGCCAGGGGAGCTAGCCCAGCCACTCCATCGGCTACCTCTGTACCCTGCAAGCAGCATTGGACACGTTTAATGCATGCATTCATGCTGTCGGATGATGAGGGTAATTTTGAGTTTGAAGCGCATGGGGCTGAGCTGCTGCACGTGAGGAGCCTACTGGAGGAGGCTGGGCTGCTGCACATGAGGAGCCTGCTGGAGGAGGCTGCTTAGGAGGATGCAGCTGCTGGGGTTGGCAGGGAAAGAGGACTTCCATGATGCGAGGGCCCATACTTAGAGGACCCTGCTCCCCCCTCCTAGCGTGCTCCTTAGAGCTACCTCCCCCTCCCAGCTGAGCCTGCACCTGCAAGCTCAAGCTCTGCATGCTGCTTGATGATATGAAGTGTCTTCCGTCCTTGATTTGAGCTAAATTTAAAGACCATAACACAGCGCAACGCGCCTAGGGCTGTCGCCTAGGGCTGTAGCCTAGGACTGTAGCCCCAGGCACCAAAGACCTTTCTGCCTAAAAACTGCATACATTTTAAAACCCTGTGCGGGCAATTGCAAATAACTAAGCTTTGCTTGCGGGGCATCTGCAATCATGAAAAAGCCCCTGAACTTCACCGGCTCACACCCTGTTTTAGGAGAGTTGGTTTCCTGGCCGGGGGTAAATGACTAGTGTATTTGACTCCCAGATTTCACAACTCAAGGCTAAATTGCCTTTCACTTCCCACTTTGGCTACTTGCTTAACATGGTACAGAAATTACATACACCATCGAATTCTAATCATGAAGTTGGGAGCTGCAATGGGATTTATACTAGTCAGGATTATCCCTTTTAGCAGGTTGAGGGTACATATTTTTGGTCATTGTCAGTATGTATTATTCTGTATACCAGTCCGAATAGGCACTCCTTTTACATTCGCAAACCACAACATGCACACACTAGCATTTGCAAACAACACACATGTGCACACAGGACTGCATGCAGAGTATTGGCAGAGAAGCCCAATGTTGCGTCTGACGGTGCGTGCCTGTCCCGCAACAGGCAACAAGGCTGCAGACAGCAATTTCATATTTGCATATTTGATACTTCTCCTTTTTGATGGCTTTTTTTGGACCACTTGCTCGCAGTAAGCACGCTATTGAATCCCTTCAAAAGAGTAGGTAACGGCAGACCACACAAATTTGATAGAAAATTGGTTGAAAACATGTTCGTCCGAGAAACCTGCATTGTATCGACAAGGGTTTTTCCCTGTGAACTGCTGAAAAGGTTTTGACGCAAGGCCCTCTTTACATCTGAATGTATATGTTCATCCTCAATATCTGTCTGCCCAACTCTCATCACGAGATCATAATTCTCAGTAGGAGGCAGGATGTTTATTCTGGTTTGTGCACAACACACACACACACACACACACAAACACACATGTAATATGCAGCTGATCTGGTCCGGCAGTTGCAGGAGGCAGCAGACAAGTTGGAAGACAAATGAGGTTGCAAGCGGATAATAAGAGGTTTCATGTATTTTTATGCTATGCGCTGTGTTTGAGCATATCGTCTTGCGTGCTTGAAAGGGATTAAAGGTGCCTTGTCTGATGCATGATTAGCTAATGATCAAGAAATTGCACAGAGACAAGGAAGTTATGAGCAAGTTATGTTGTATGAGGGATGCTTTATCTAATTTGGTACTCCAGGAGCTCGAACAAGTGTATTCCATTGGTGAAAGGAGGTGAAGTTAAGGTTACATCGCTATATATGGTGAAGTTAAAACTGTGGGCTAAAAGGCACGCATGCAGAGTTGAAGATGCCTGATGAAAACCGCCAAGAAAGTGCCTGTTGCCTTACCATTGTTTTCCATTGTCTAAAGAAAATGAGGTTAATTTAGTCAATAACCCTATTTCTCCTTTTGCCTGTCTCTTGGTGCCTTCTATTACAGTCAGGATTACTGACTTTGCTACAGGCTGTAAACGAGATGAAATGTGTGTGGATGCATTAGCCTAGCACTTGGCCGCAAGCTCCACATAAAGGCTACGCTCAAACTGATCCAGCATGCAATCAATCTGCCATCTATCCTAAGGTCGAGGAGTAAGTCTGAAGAAGCCTAATGCCCCAAAAGGAGCCCAACAAACAAGGTTTACAAGAAAAAGGCCTTCAGTCAATACGCTCGACTGCTAGCCTGCTCATAAAAAGCAATTAGTGTAAGAAAAAATGGAGTTTGTTGTTGTTCTGGTGCAAAAAGGCAAACACGTCCTGCATCTTGTCTCTGAGAATAGGACGCAAATCTCCTGGGGTTCCATGTCACTGTTTCACAACGGAGGGTGTGGACACGCAGTCGAAAACGGGCAACACTGCAATTGACATCTCGAGGGAGGTCAAGGAACATGTATTTGGGAAGGCTGTAAGGAGAATAAGTTGCCATAGCCTTTCTTGATGTAATGCACACCATCTATTGTAGGCATAAAGGCATCAGTCATACATTGCTAGGCAATAATGCAAGTGATACAAGGTTTACATAAAAAGGCTTTCAGTCAAGAAGCATGACTGCTCGCCTGTTTATAATGTTAAGTAACAAATTTAAAATGGAGTATGTTGCTTTCCTGGTGCAATCCTGTCTGTGAAAATAATAACGCGTAATTCCTGCGAAGAGAATCTGAGGGTGCGTGCAGCGAAAGAGGACATGTTTTTTATCCTGGACATCATCATCAGTCTCACACAAGTCGCAAGTAGGGGAAGAGGTGGAATTCAAAGTTGCTGTTTCAAAGCGAAGGGTGTGGACACGAAGTCTGAAACCAGCCACACTGTGAAGAATGACATCATGATGATCTCGAGGTAGGTCAAGAAGCATGTATCTGGGAAGCCTATAAGGAGGATGGGTAAAAGGCTTTCCATGGCTAAAAGAATGTGGGAGGACCAGCTCATTTGCATGTCAGCTTGCAAAACCTTCCTCATCATGGAACTGTTGCAGGGGCTTTAGGCCATTAGGCATCCAACCCACCAACCCACCAATTGACCGACATCCAACCCACCAACCGACAACCAACCCACCAACCCACAGGCTGACATTACGGCCACAGGGCATTGTGAGTACTGGATCACAACCATTGATCGGAAAGTGTAAAGGTATGCTTACTCCCGAGCGCCTTAACATAATACGAAAGGCCTTTCACAGGGCAAAATGCAGCGGTCCACACGATCACGTCAAATCTCCTCCCATTAGCTTTGCATCAGAACTTATAGGCCTCATTGCACGTAAAGACACCTCTGCCTCTAAAAATATGAACAAAAAAATAAAAGACTCTTTGGCACGGATACTCCCCTCCCACATCACCGCCGCCTTTCAAAATTGGGCCCTGGTCACTAAAGAAAAAATGGCATCCCCCCTCGACCACGACCCCAAATTCCCCCATTACTGGAGTGAGCACCCAAGGGACAAAGTGTTTGAGGCAAACACCAATGCCTTCTCCTCCCGTTTTTCTGGGTTCTCCATCTGCCATCCCATTTACCATGAAAATACCATGCTCTAAGCAACAAGACACGCCATCTACTCTGCTGCTGTCAGCACAGAGGAAACAGCCACATTCATGCTCCTCCCTTCCTGGAATAAAAATACGACCACGAATCCCTATGCATCACTCTGCCGCAAATACCCACACATGTGTAAATTCCTGGGCACCATCCCATCAGACCAACTCCAATATGCAAAAGTGCCCTTCTGGAACAACATGCAAATACCACTTTCCAAACACCCATGGGATTTGAAGATCATTATTGCCATATGGAACACCAAGGGCAGTGTCTGCCTCAATGCTCACAACAAAAACTGGCTAAGTGAAATTGCCAGAGAAATTCCTGAGGCAAAGTGGGAAATTCAAAACATACATAACCATCCCTATCAAACAGCCTTAAGTTCCGGACAACACTTCAACGAATTTAATAAGCTACCTAATAAACACCCTCAAGCCCCAGAAGGCCCAGCTAAAACGAGTGCCCTGATTAGCACTGACCAACCTCGTAATTGTAATATCGACAAAGCACCCCATAACAGCTCCAGCCAAAACCTAACCCGTAAGGTGAAAGATTGGCGGGATTGGATGTTACGTGTGTACACGTCCCTTGAGAAGAGGTGTATAACTATCTGGAGGTTGGCTGTGAATCAGCAAGCGAAGATTGCCGTAAAAGCAAAGGTTTTAAATAAAATGCTAAAAGGCATTGATTTAATTGTGGGCATGGATTGCCTTAGAGCTATGCAAGCAAACCTCAAGTGCGGCCAGGCAGTCTGTGAAGTGCAAGTGCAAGGGAAATCAAAGAAGTTGAGGCCAATAATGATGATAATGGCCAGGCGGACGGGCACATGTTGTCGTGCTCTGTAGAGCAGCTCAGGGATGCTGGGAAGACTGAAGTATTGTCTCCAAAGCAAACAGCCAAGCTGTTGAAGCAAGGCGCAGCAAGCTGGCTCATGCTCGTACAAAAGGATTAGTATGGAATGGACCAAGGCACGACGTGCGCAAGCATGGTCGCAGGCCAGGAAGAAGGTCTAGTAGCTCCAGAGGTGGTGGACAAGATAAACGATGAATTTAAGGATGTCTTTGAGCCGGTTGATGCGTGCCCACCAGCAATGGAAGGGGTAGACCACGTGATCAGGCTGCAGCAGGGGTCCAGTCCTTCATTCATGAGGCCTTTTGGCTGTCAAAACATGAAGAGGAAGAGTGCATGAAGCAAGTACAAGATGCGCTGGGCATAGGGCTGATAGAGCCAAGCTGTTCTCCGTATGGTGCTCCATTGCTTTTTGTATCAAAAAAGGATGGGAGCTTGAGAATGTGCATTGACTATAGGGCACTAAATAAAACCACAGTGCGAGATAGGTACCCTCTGCCACGCATAGATGATTTGCTGGACAGGCTGCACGGCTGCAAGATTTTTTCGTCCTTAGACTTGCAGGCAGGCTATCATCAGATACGTATAAATGATGAGGATAAGCCTAAGACTGCCATGATCACACCTATGGGACAAATTCAGTGGAAAGTGTTGTGTTTTGGGCTGAC
>Ga0307948_1003983_pt1 | contig 10906 bp, 15 predicted proteins | sample OrgLakmetagen280_FD_201824 | JGI IMG/M metagenome (GOLD analysis project Ga0307948, IMG submission 201824) | Saline water microbial communities from Organic Lake, Antarctica - #280 | ecosystem: Environmental > Aquatic > Non-marine Saline and Alkaline > Saline | place: Antarctica: Organic Lake...
CTCTACCTGCTCCTTGATTCTCACAGCGGCCCAGCACTTCCCCCTAAGCCCTTCCATCTCCTTACCCCAGCAGCAGCAAGGCACGCAAACACAAGCTCGTCAGCATTCACATACACATACCATATATAGCACAACCACACACACTCTCTCACCCACACCCACACCCACACCTTGCTTCTCGCAGCGTCCCAGCACCTCCCCCCAAGCACCTCCATCTTCCTACCCCAGCAGCAGCATCGGCACCGACAGCAGCACAGGCAACGCCCGGACTGTAGGCGCCACCGGTGCCAGCAGCGTCGCAGCAGGCAGCAGCACTTACCCCGCCCACAGCAGCGTCGCAGCAGGCAGCAGCACCTACCCTGCCCACAGCAGCGGGTTCGGTGCGTACAGTGGGGGTCAAAATAGCAGCAGCGGTGCCTCCACCACCATCCTTAGTGGGCCCTCTTCTTTCGGCCCCTCACGCGCGCATGCACTCCCTTCGTATGTCGGTGCCAGTATGGGGGGAGGAGGGGTCACGGTTGCCGGCTCGGGCATTCCAGCAGCCAGCATGGGGGCCTCCACTTCCGGGGCGCAGGGAAGCCCTGGCGGAGTAAGAAGAGGAGGGGGAGGTATGGGGCGGCAGCAGCAGCAGCAGCAGCAGCAGCAGCATCCTGCGTCCTCCATCATGTGCATGACGCAGCTGCAAAAGAAGCAGGTGGGTACAGCATGCAGAGGGCATGCAGCATGCAGAGGGCATAAGGAAGCAAAAGGCGCTTTTACTGGTGAGGATGAGCCAAATGCTATCATGTGCATGGCGCAGCTGCGAAAGAAGCAGGTAGGCATAAGGAAGCAAAAGGTGCTTTGACTGGTGAGGGTGAGCCAAATGCTATCATGTGCATGACGCAGCCGCAAAAGAAGCAGGTGGGCATAAGGTTGCGGTGGGCATAAGGTGGCTGTTGTTTGAGCCAGGGTATATGTGCAGAAGTTGGTGTGCGTTGTGAAGAGGAGGTGCTAGGCGCGAAAAGGTGCAGAATATGGCGGTGCAACGCAAATGAGGTGCTAGGCACGATGTGGTGCACAAGGGTAGTGCAACGCAAATGAGGTGCTTAATGCAAAGAGGTGCACACAGGTGCGCAATTCAGAGGAAGTGCTCAAGGGGAGTGCGACGCAAATGAGGTGCTTAATGCAAAGAGGTGCACACAGGTGCGCAATTCAGAGGAAGTGCTCAAGGGTAGTGCAACGCAAATGAGGTGCTCAATGCGAAGAGGTGCACACAGGTGTGCAATATAGAGGAAGTGCTCTAGGGTAGTGCAACGCAAATGAGGTGCCCAATGCAAAGAGGTGCACACAGGTGCGCAATTCAGAGGAAGTACTCAAGGGTAGTGCAACGCAAATGAGGTGCTTAATGCGAAGAGGTGCACACAGGTGTGCAATTTAGAGGTTGCATATGGTGGTGCAGCGCAAATGCGGTGCTTAATGCGAAGAGGTGCACACAGGTGTGCAATTTAGAGGTTGCATATGGTGGTGCAGCGCAAATGCGGTGCTCAATGCGAAGAGGTGCACACAGGTGTGCAATTTAGAGGTTGCATATGGTGGTTCAACGCAAATGAGGTCCTCATTGCAAAGAGGTTTACAAGGGTGTGCAATTCTGAGGAGGTGCTCAACACATATATGCATGAGATGGTGCAAAGTGAGAGAGGTGCTGCTAGGCACGAAGAGGTGTAGAGGGTGGGTGCGCTAGGTTTGAAACAAGAAAGGGCAGGTGCAAAAAACGTGCTAAAGGAGGTGCGAAATAAGAAAAGCCTGGGTGCGATAAAGGTGCAGAGGGCGGTGCAGGAGGCAAGCGATTCAAGGTGCAAAAAGGTCTGAAGGGTGGTGTAAGATACAAGTTTTTTGTGGTAAAGCATCAGGATGCAAAAAACGTTAAGGAGAAAGGTGTAAAGTGCATAAAGTAGAGGTGCTAGGGTGTCGCAAGGTGTAGTGGGTGGTGCTGGGCTCTGAAGAAGCGGCAGGCAGGTTTTGCTAGGTGCAGGAAAAAGGAGAGTACGCGGGCTCCCGTTCAGCATTGAGTGTGTATGCTTATTATAACATAAGTGCCTGTGGCAGCAGGGGTTCTATTTTATGCATGCATGCAGGCACACAAGCACACAGGCACACAGAACACAGAACATACAAGTATGCAGGCACACAAGCACACAGAACACAGAACATACAAGCATGCAGGAACACAAGCACACAGAACACAGAACATATAAGCTTGCAGACACACAAGCACACAGGCACACAGAACACAGAACATATAACATACAAGCATGCAGGCACACAGGCACACAGAGCACAGAACATACAAGCATGCAGGCACACAAGCACACAGGCACACAGAACACAGAACATATAACATATAAGCATGCAGGCACACAAGCACACAGAGCATAGAACATACAAGCACGCAGGCACACAAGCACACAGGCACACAGAACACAGAACATATAAGCATGCAGGCACACAAGCACACAGAATACAGAACTTGGCCTCTAGGATAGCGCAGCAGAAGCGGGCTGCAGTTGAGCTTCAGAGCATTTACTTCCAGTACAAAATACTGTACCAGTCTTACGCACCCTTTTATTAGGCAGCAGAGGCGTCAACTCACATTTTGAAAATGGTTCTTCTATTTAAGCAGCAGAGGCGGAAATTCACGTCCTTACTCACGTCCTTACTCACGTCCTAATTCACGTCCTTACTCACGTCCTTACTCACGTCCTAATTCACGTCCTAATTCGCGTTCTAACTCACGTCCTCACTCACGTCCTTACTCACGTCCTTACTCACGTCCTTACTCACGTCCTAACTCACGTCCTTACTCACGTCCTTACTCACGTCCTAATTCGCGTCCTCACTCACGTCCTCACTCACGTCCTTACTCACGTCCTTACTCACGTCCTAATTCACGTCCTTACTCACGTCCTAACTCACGTTCTAACTCATGTCCTCACTCACGTCCTTACTCACGTCCTAATTCACGTCCTAATTTACGTCCTTACTCACGTCCTAACTCACGTCCTTACTCACTTTTACGACGGCATAGGTGGCAACTCACTTTTTGAAACGGTTTTTAAGCACCCTCCTAACCAGGCAGCGGATGCAGTGCTTAACTTCTTGTAATGGCCTAAAATGTTTAATTTCTTGTAATGGCCTATAATCTTGTAATGGCCTGAAGTGCTTAACTTCTTGTAATGGCCTAATCTTGTAATGGCCTAAGTGCTTAACTTCTTATGATGGCCCCCATTACTTCTTGTAATGGCCTACAGTGCTTAACTTTTTTTTTTGGCCCCCTCTATTGCAACGTTCTGTCCATAGGCGGCAGAGGCTGGCAGCCCAGGAGCCGCCACCACAGAAGCTGGGAGCAACAAGCAGCAGAAGCAGCGCAGAGTGAGCCTCCTCAGCCGTGGAAGCCTGGGAGTGAATGTAAGCAATGCACACACTCACAAACGGGTGGAGCTGTATAACTGTATAAGATGGCTGTGGCTAGCATGGCTGAGCCTGTTACACACACACACACACACACACACACATACACACACACATACACACACACAGCCGTGGAGGCCCAGCAGTCAATGTAAGCAGTGCACGTGCTCACTAACTGCATAACACATCAGTAGGGTTGGCCAGAACCGTATATATGCACCGTATATGACCGTATATTTGGTGATTTCCCTGCCAAAAATACCGTATGTACACCGTTTATATATGGTCCTGGCCAACCCTACACATCAGCATAACACATCAGTGCAGCATAACACGTCAGTGCAAACACATCAGTGCATAACACATATCACAAGCAGCATAACACATCAGTGCATGACACATAAACTCCTGTTCTTGTCGTGCAGCAGTAGGGATATGCTATTCAATCACTCACTCTTACTTTATATTAATTTCCTGATACTTGCTTACTTTAGTACTTACTTTATTGATTTTCCTGGTAGTATTGCCCCGTCTACTGCATCTCACCATGCAAACAAAAAGAACAGGAGGTTGCTGTATAGAATGGCTGTGGCAAGCAATGCTGAACTGGTCATATGAGCGGTGTACGAAGCAGAAGTGGAGAATGATAACAAAAAGCGTATGCGGAGTTATCCACTTGTGAGCCTGGTCATTTGCAATGAAAGCATGCACTCTGAATACTCTGAATACTCTGAATACTCTGAATACTCTACTCTGAATGCTCTTCTTTGAATACTCTAAATGAAAGCATGCACTATAAATAAGGCTTCTCTACAAAACAACAAAATAATCAAACTACACGCACGCCTCTGCCTGCATGAGGCATGCACGCACACGCACACGCACGCACACAAACACGCACACACACACACACACGTACACACAGGGAGCTGCTGGCAATGGAGCGGTCGTGGGAGGAGGAGGCAGACAATCTGGAGAAGCACCAGGAGACAGAGGCAGCACGGCAAGTCGTACCCCCCCCTCAGCATCAGCAGCCACTGCACCGCCCCCTGCTGCTAGTGCAATGGCAGTGGAAGCTATCCAGACTGCACGCAAGTCTATGCATGGCAGGTGAGCAACCATTTAAATTTTTGCACCATCAGTGGTTAATGTGCATGGAGCTTGGAGCTTAAGGAACCCATTAAGTTATGTGGCTGCTGCTAGAAATGTTTAAGAGCTTGGGTGCATACGACACGAAAATGGTTAAAAGGGGGCTTGCAGCAAATGCAGCTGAGCTATTTCCTGCATCACCCTGCAAGAGGAAGGAACCTTCATGCAAGTAATAACACGCAACTAGCGTGCTCAAGGGAACAGTCTACTTTCTACTCTTGAACAAGACTCCAACAGTCCAACTGATCGGCATAAAACTTGCACTGAGATGACAATACTGAAGATACTGAAGCAGCTCTCCATAACATAATACCCATTATAAGTTGGGTTGGCCAGAACCATGTACCTATATACGGTGTATACACGATTTTTTTGGCAGGGAAATCACCAAATATACGGTCATGTACGGCGTATATATATACGGTTCTGGCCAACCCTGATCACACGTATCACCTGTTGTTCTTGTTGAGGTGGTAGTTGCATCGCCACCCCCAAAATGATGTAATGCTCCTGTCGGTGACGCTCCCTGAAACGCGAAAGCTGATTCATATCAAATGCAGGATCAGCAACGGAGGCGCACAGCCAGGTTCTTCTGACAGCTACTATGGCTGGCCGCGTTGGGGCCTTGCAAAGCTAGGGCAGGTAAGCAAGAAGTTGGGGCCTTGCAAAGCTAGGGCAGGTAAAGCTAAAAGACTTATGGCATTGTTTTGTTCAAGCTTGGCTTTTGGAAGCATAGGTTCCTTTTGTTTACCCTGCCTAAAGTCAGACCCACCATTCCTGTTTGATAAAACGAACCTGCACGCTTTTTTACTTTTAAGTAGTCAGGAGCCTTAGTTAGACATATCTAAGCACCCCTGCACACTCGGTTTGTGCAATTGAGTGCCCAGGTGGGCAGGGTGGAATCCCTGTCAGAAAGTGGATTTACAAAAGCTTCGCCCCGGTGCCATCAACTTACCAGGGGTGTTTGCAATAATCTTGGGGACATTTGGTGGGGAAGGTCCGGGGGTCTAGGGTGAAGGTCCGGTTTTGGACCCGCTATTGGCAGGGAAAAGTGCGAGTTTTCATAAGTCGACAACCACTGAACCGTTTGGGATCGCGATTGTTTTGCTGGGATCACTTCAGTATATTGTTCAACGTATTGAATAATTGTCTACCTTCCCTCATAAGTTTGATAATTTGGGTTTTGTTGAATAGTTCACCTGGCATTGTTTGTCAGATTGGTATCTGCTCGGAGGGGCTGATCAGAGACTTATAAATTTTGAAAATCTCAGCTGTCGCTGCCCACCACAGCCCAGCCCCAGCATTCCAGACCATAAAAATTGACAGGGCATGCCTTGGGAGCATACTGAAAGGCACCCGACACTCAAGGTGGTGGCCAGAAAGCGTGTTTCCAGGGTTTCCAGAAATGCACCATTTTTGCCCAGCAAACAGGCCCACGCACCAAGTCCTTTGGGGGCAAATTTCCCCCCCCCATTTTTTTGCTGTAATGGGTATGGTTTAACCCAAAACGTGTCTGGGAACAAAAAAATGGTGAAATGATTTGCACTGCCTAAAGCATCAGTTCCTTATGTTTACACTGCCTAAAGCATATGTTTCTTACACTGCCTAACGCATCAGTTCCTTTTGTTTACATGCCAGCTCAAAAGACGTTGCTCCAGGGAATGGAACAGAATTATATGTTATATGCAGACAGTGACCCCTCCCCCACTTTACGTGTGTGAGTAAAAGGAGCCAGTTTGGTAACGCGCACCATATTATTCCCCCACCAATTGAAGAAACAGGCAATGTTATTCCCCCACCAATTCAAGAAACAGGCAATATTATTCCCCCACCAATTGAAGAAACAGGCAATGGCCAATAAGATTCTAAGATACGACCATAAAAGGCTTTGAAGAGCACGCGTCTGTCAGGTAGCTCTTTCAGGGGGTATGTGTAGGGTTGGCCAGCACCGTATATCTGCATCGTATATGATTGTAAGTAGGGTTATGTTCTAGCAAACACCGTATTTACCAAACAATGTATGGCTTATGACCTCTCTACGGACGTTTTAGAAATGTTGCTTTTTGCCTTATGTGTCCCCAACTCCTGAATTTAGAAGACTCTCTACAGATGTTGTTATGAAGGATGCCTCTTGCCTTATGTGTCCCCAACTCCTGAAATTAAAAGGCTCTCTACAGATGTTGTTATGAAGGCTGCCTTTTGCCTTATGTTTCCCCAACTCCTGAAATTAAAAGACTCTCTACAGATGTTGTTATGAAGGCTGCCTCTTGCCTTATGTGTCCCCAACTCCTGAGATTACAAGACTCTCTACAGATGTTGTTATGGAGGCTGCCCCACGTGTCCCTGACTCCTGCTAATTTACGAGACTCTGTACAGATGTTCTACGAACGCTTTCTCGTTCCAGGTGCGGACCTCCTTTGATGAGCTTGTGCAGGGGGCAGGGTCCTCAACACAGCAACCCAGCAGCGTTGAGGGCCAGCAGCAGCAGCAACAGAGCAGAGGCGCCACTATTTAAGAGGCATGACGATTGAGGGCCAGTAGCATTGAGGGCCAGTAGCATTGAGGGCCAGTAGCGTGAGGGCCAGTAGCGTTGAGGGCCGGTTGCATGGTTTAAGCATTGGCGCCACCACTCAAAAAGCAGATGTTAAAGGCAAACTTGTGTTAGACACAATGGTGCTCTGTGGTTAGTTTAGTGCTGAACCTAGTACTCTGGATTTTAAGTAAAATTTTGTCATGGCAAGGGTTCGACCTAACTCTGCATGATGTATATAGCCGGTCCCCATATCGTATATTGTATAATAAAAACAGGGCAGGAGGCTTGGCATAACCTGCTGCAGAATATGCTATGATTTGCAAAGATAGAGAGCCAGTGGCTTGCGTATTGCTGGTGACTCGTTTGTGTATGATCTTGTCCTTTAGAACTTAATCAATATTATCTCCTAGTTCTTATTTTCACATTTCTTGTACGAGCTGCTGTCTTGTTGTGTACGGCTTTGAATTTCTTATACCCAGTGCTAATCTAGCAATGCCCAGATGTAGGCCTAGCACCGTGTATCATTTTCTGTGTGACTATAAGATTGTAATGAATTCGCCAAACACGATCAAAATATTGTCTACTCTGATTTTAAAGGTGAGTCTGCATTTCCCTCTACGTCATCCTCTTGGGAGGTGTTAGTGTGTGTTTGTGTGGGTGTGGGTGTGGATGTGGGTGTGGGTGTGTGTATGTGGGTGGGTGGGTGGGTGGATGGGTGTGCGTGTGTGTGTGTGCAAGTAAAACAATATTGTTAGCTTATCTATATAGCGTTATAAAAGGAAGGAGTGCCAGTACCTCCGAATTTCAAAATATTGGAAGTCCTAAGATGCCTTTCTTTGCATGACACTAGGCACACACATCAGGTCAAACAGGATATTGAGGATCTTGAGGATTCAGGTATGCATTGAGCACCAGCATTGGGCAAACGCACAGCTCATGAGCTGTGCAATCCATGCATTTGCACACGCAAGGCTAGCTGGGATGAGCAGGGAACTAGTTCCAGGAGAGTGCACACAACTCTTAGGGCAGAATTGCCAGGCGCAGGCACAGGAGACCATGCCGTTTGGGAATTCAATGAAGGGCAAGAAAGCCCTTGCTCACCACCGAGCTTTGGCTGTCACGACGAGGTTATGGTGCCAGCAGCTTAAGCATGGATTGCAAGTACAGGCTATGAATCCAAGGTCTCTGACCAGTTCCTAGAGACCTCTGACACAGCGCCAGAGAAAGCTTTTTAAATTCGGACCTAGGGTTTCCCAAGCGCAGCGCCCCGATTCTGCACTGGCTGTAACCAATTCCCCCCTCTTTTCACCTATTGTATTCCACTTTGCGTTTATTTTGGTACTGGCAGGCAGGTACCAGCACAAAAAGCCCAACTGTATCACATGAATGCCTGCCGGTTTACCCCTTTGTAAAACCATTCCAGCCTTGCAGTGTCACGACGAATCATGGTACCAGCTTAAGCATGGATTGCAAGTACGAGCCGCATTTCAGCTCGTTTCAGCTTCGTGTTCACACCCTATATTTTGAGACAGCGACATGGCATCAACCTGAATTTGAAAGTAACTCCCCATCTGTGACCCGTGTGATGCTGATGATATCCAAGAGGAGGAGCATGTTCTTACCACTTCATCAATCCCCACGTTATTTCTCTCTGCAGGCTATGCATCTCTGTTTCCCCCAACAAGAGCCCACAATGTGTTTACTTCCTACTCCTTACCGGTGTGTTTACACTCTTATGATCTACCAACTGCCAGGAACAACTGCTTCTCATCGGCTAACAATTGCTTAAAATAGGCTTGCACTGAGTGACTGTGTTGGTGGAGCAGCATGGGCGGTTCAGCGCTGCAGGTCTATGAGACTCGGTAGTTTTTGAGGCTGGCAGTGGTCGAGACGGGTGGTGGTCATACCTGGTAGATCCTTAGCTTAGTTCTGCAATTTCTGTGTCTGGTGCTCTTGCTCTTCTGAGGCTGGTACTCCAATCTCTTTGTGACTTCTTTTCTCCTTCTGGTACTCTTTTGGACCTCTTTGACTGGGCCTTTTTTGTCTGCTGGTAAAGGAGTGTCTACTAATCTGCTTTATACCTGATTTATACTTCGCTCTTTATACACGAATACAGTCTTAGCTAGGCCAGTGCTGGTTCAGAGTTCATCTAGCAGCAGGGCCCGCAGCAAAGGAGTGATGAATCAGACCATGTTTCATGTTCCAGCCCCTCTTGTTGTGCACGTGCTGCTCCTCACAAATGAGTTTATGTATATTGTTATTTGCCTCCCTCATTCTTGGTATCCTCGGTGTGACAGATGTTCAGCAACATGAAGTTCATGTGCCCAAAACACACACAGATGATGATCCCCCCTTTCTGGTTTAATGCGGTCGGCTGGTCCTGACAGATGCTTGATTTTTAACTGGTTTTATTCAGTGCTGCAGCTTTCCCTTTCCAGGGTTGTTTTTGTAGGTGCTACAAACCACCCCCCCCAGAAGTTCTGCTACAACAAGGTGCTCAGAATTGGATGCCTCAGGATTGGATGCCTGCTCCTGACACTATTGATCCCCCTAGTAGCGATACCATGCTTGCCTTGGTGGCTGAGCAAATAGAAAAGATGAACGGACGTGCTTCTTTAGGATCTGATTGCGTGGCTGCTTCCTTCATTAAGAATGCTGTAGTGGTTCGGCCAAAGCCTGATGGGCGTGGTAGTGAGCGTGTTAACGTCTTAGCGCCTTACATTGCTTAGTTGTTCAATCTGCTGTATGACAAGGCCTGCATCCCTACGTGCTGGAAGCAAGCGAAGCTTAGCCCTCTGTATAAGAAAGGCCCCCTTTTGGACCCCAACAATTACCGCATGTTGGCTGTCAGTGGCACTATGTATTGTATGTTATTCGCTTGTTGCTCACTGAGTGGTGTGTGGCAACTGGTCAGATCCCTGACACCCAATATGGTTTTTACCCAGGTCGTAACACTTTTCAACCCATGTTCATTCTTCGGCACTTACAACATGCTGCACGAACAATCAAACCCAATGGGTCGCCTAGGCAGGTTACACGCTGCTTTCATTGATTTTAAACAAGCCTATGACACCATTCCAAGGGATGCACTATGGAAACACCTTAGGCGTACACGCATGCCTGCGCCTTTGTTGTCTGTGATTCAAGACATGTACAACCGTGATGAGTATGTCTTGAAGGATGGTGATAAGACTATTCGTGGGGTTAAACAAGGTTGCCCCCTGTCTCCTCTGCTTTTTTCCCTTTATATTAAGATATTGACGACATTGTTGAGGGAGTATCAGGGGCTATCACTGGAACCGCGGGTGTGCACGTCTCACACATGTCGTATGCAGATGATCTAACTTTGCTGACTAATGAGCCCTGTGATATGCAAATCATGCTGAGTCGGTTGGCTGTGTATGCCAGGAATAAACATCTAATTGTCAACACTTCCACGTCCAAAGTTGTGCACTTCAACTCTGCGGGTGAAAATGTTCCTGTTTTTGATGTTGGCGGTGCCTTCTTCATCACAAAGATTCTCTTAGGTGTTATTTGGCCATGGTTTTCTACAGGACCTTGAACATGGCTAAGTCTGCTGAACACGCGGCCTGTCCTTTTCTTGCCTCTGCCTATAGGATACATAGATTTGTGCGTGAACACGCTTTGGCAGACAGGCCACACACTTCTTTGTGGCTCGCTAAGACGTATGTTATTCCTGCTGGCATGTATGGTAGTCAAGTATGGGGTACTGGATTCTTGCAGGCAGGCAGAGAGTTCTCTAGCCCACTGTCTACG
>Ga0307948_1003986_pt1 | contig 10903 bp, 9 predicted proteins | sample OrgLakmetagen280_FD_201824 | JGI IMG/M metagenome (GOLD analysis project Ga0307948, IMG submission 201824) | Saline water microbial communities from Organic Lake, Antarctica - #280 | ecosystem: Environmental > Aquatic > Non-marine Saline and Alkaline > Saline | place: Antarctica: Organic Lake...
GCACCCACCTGCATAGAGGCTTGGCCCTGTGCAGGGGCGTGTGCATAGTGCAGACAGCTGGGTGCGTAGGAAGCTTTCATCCTGGCATCTGCATTGGCCAGCTTGCGCTCCATGCGGTCTTTTGTTGGTGGCAGCAGGGGAACCTGTGCGTACAGAGAGAGGGTGTCTTTCGTTGGTGGCAGCAGGGGAACCTGTGCAGACAGAGAGAGGGCGTCTTTCGTTGGTGGCAGCAGGGGAACCTGTGCGTACAGAGAGAGGGTGTCTTTCGTTGGTGGCAGCAGGGGAACCTGTGCGTACAGAGAGAGGGTGTCTTTTGTTGGTGGCAGCAGGGGAACCTGTGCGGACAGAGAGAGGGTGTCTTTTGTTGGTGGCAGCACAGGGGAACCTGTGCGTACAGAGAGAGGGTGTCTTTCGTTGGTGGCAGCAGGGGAACCTGTGCGTACAGAGAGAGGGTGTCTTTCGTTGGTGGCAGCACAGGGGATCCTGTGCATACAGAGAGAGGGTGTGCTCATGCGTCATTAGAGTGCCAAATTCATAGGGTTGGCCAGAACCAAATATACACCGTATATTCGGTGACTTCCCTGCCGTAAATACCGTATATACACAGTATTTATATGGTTCTGGCCAACCCTTCAATTCATGTTAGGGTGCTTTCATTCTGGCAGTAGGCCAGAGCTAGAGTGAGCGCTATTCGCTTCCATGTGATGGCAGCAGAGGAATCTGTGGAGGTTTGCGTTTTGTACTGTTTGCATCATAAGGCCAGAAAGCGTCTAATTCACAGCCCTTCATTTACATCAGTGTGCGTGTGTGTGCGTGTGTGTGTGTTCTTGTGTGTGTGTATGTGTGTGTGTGTGCGTGTGTGTGCGTGTGTGTGTGTGTGTGTGTGTGTGTGAAGTGACCTGGACTTGAGTGCATGTGCGCGGACATGTGCATGCATGCCATACGTGAGTTGCAGCCACAGAAAGAAGAGGGAGTGACTGAACACACACAGTAGGGTGCTCTTTGTGCTCTCACTTGAGCTACTCCCTTCAAGGCCTCCTTGTCCAAAGCAAAGATGGCGTCGGTCCGAGCCCGTGCAAACAGCAGCAACGCGTTCTTGACCTCAGTGTAGGAATGCACAGACTCCTCCCTGCAATGCAATACAAATGCACAGGTAACTGCTAAGAGATGCGGAAGCGTGTGCAGCTTGCAGCAGATACTGCTTGGCACGTCACTCCGGACCTGGCTTCCCTGAAGTGGCCCTGGCAGTATAGCGCTTTCAACAAGGCCATCCAAGCATCCTTAACAGAGGCCTCAGAGGCAGGTGGGCTCTGAGAGGATGTGATTTGTGCAAGCAATTCACCCGTGCCTGCATGCTCGTCAGTGGCCGCATGGGTGACTGTTCTGTCTTGTAGCGCCACTTCAAATGAAGGTGACAGTCTATGTCTATATAAATTTGGCTGTGGCTTGAGGAGCTGGGAAGCTGCAGCTGGCGAGAGAGGGAAGGCGTGCTTAGTGCTGCAATGAAGGGAGCCTTGCAGCATCATGTTTACAAATACAATAATAAAAATATTTATTGACTATGGGGCTGCCCAATGCTCCTGAAATAATGCATCAAGTGTTTGATGTCTTTCTCCACGAAGTTTTGATGAGCCGATTACCTAACTGACTGGAATATTTCTGGCTCATTTGGTCTTTTTCTCTTTTTCCGACCCACCACCGTGAGAACCGCCATAATGCCCCTTTCCTGAATTGCACATCTTAGGTCACTTAATGGTTTCTATACATAAATGTAACACTTTTGCATAAAATTTAAGGAGTTTGGTGTCAGGGTGTGAGTGGGCGGCTGAATTGTGCCATTTCCTCCCTGCCAGAAAGGGGGTCCTTTCAACCCGTTTCAAAGGACCCCCTGGTGCATTCTGGAGGGATTATAAGGCAGAACTTCTGGAGCATTTTCCTCCTCCTCTTAACTACACACTTTTACAACAGCATGTCACTGACTTTCAAGCTGAATAGTCTGTTGGTGCTGATCTGACCTCAATTGAAGCCCTTCCTGATGGCAGCATTTATGCTGTAGTTAAAGACTGGAAGTCCTTTGAATTGTTTATGAGTTTATGAGTGAATATGAAGCTTTCACAAACGCTGACTTTTTCACCCATGATACAAAGGTTAAAGGCAGCATGGCCAACAAGCTGTATTTCTGCAGGTAACGGGCTGATGTGACTTCCTTTTGGCTTGTAGTAAGTGTAGCCACCTCTTTTATAAATATTCAGACCCCTCTAAAACCTGTTTGCATATATTTGCAGGCGGCATGGCAAAGCCCCTTGGGAAAAGCAGGGTGCTGCCAGTAGTGAGTGTGCTGCCAGTATTAAGGGATGTGGTTGTGCTGCAAGCATAAGGGCCAGTCTTCATCCTAAATATGAAGGCCACCGTTTTCTGAGTTGCCAGGCCATGACGAATTTGTGCAGTGCACAAAAGAACGCAGTAGTGTTCTCAAAGAGCTGTGCAGCGTTGAAAGTGTGAAGGGGGCGGTGAATGCTCGTTGGCTATGATGCTTTGCAGACCTAAATATTGAGAACCATGTATTGCCTTCTTTTAACTGACTGTGGTCTTTGGCCAATTTTGTTATTACATTTTATAACTAGCCGGAGAATTGTGTGATGTGCAGTGTGAAAGCAAAGGAAACAACCATTAAATACCCACACACAGTTTAAAAATTTGCAAACTTTTGGCCGTTTAGGGTGCTTTTCGAGGGCCCAGAACAGGCAGCTCAGCCTGCACAACACCCAATTGTCCAAAATACATAAATCTGAGCCTGCAGATGTTCTCAAAATACCCTTATTTCCCAACACACAAATTTTTAAATGATTCCATGAAGTTCAATTTTGGACCTGGGAGCTCAATTTTCGCAAGTGCTGAGCCAGTAACCGCCGGGCGGGTGTGATCGGGCAACCCCCCGCTTTAAGAATGTCAATCAAATCAGTAAAATCTACTGATTAAAACAAAAAAACAATTAGAAGTTGAGGTGCAGTGTGTGAAAAGTGCCCTTAAGGGGTGAATTTGGCCATCACGCTTAAGGTGGTGTGGGTGTAGAAATGCGGGTTTTGGTCCGAAATCCACCAATTCTTTTGTTCCCAGATAGGTTTAGGGTCAAACCATACCTATCAAAGCAAAAAACTGGGGTTGAAATTTTGCCTCTAAAGGACTCAAGTGCGTGGGCCTGTTTGCTGGGCAAAAATGGTGCATTCCTGGAAACCCTGAAAACACGCTTTCTGGCCATCACCTGAGTGTCGGGAGCCCTTCATTATGCTCCCAAGGCATGCCATGTCAAGTATTATGGTCTGGAATGCTGGAGATGGGCCGTGGTGGGCACCGACAGCTGAGATAAAAAAATTTCATCTGCTCTCAACTTCGCGTAGACCCCTCCACCAAGGCGCCGGCCAGAGCAAGTGTGGTAAAAGCCTTTGCATTTTGTTATTTTGGAAATACCACTCCCTGCCAAAAGGGGGTCCAAAATCGGACCTTCACCCTAGACCCCTGGACCTTTGCCAAAACGTCCCCGATAATATTGCAAACACCCCTGTCGATGGTACTTGGGAGGAGCTTTTGAAACTCCACTGCAGGAATTTTCAACCAATTTCACCCTGCCCACCTGGGCACCTCCCGCCACAAACTGAGTGTGCAGGGGTGCTTAGATATGTCTAATTAAGGTTCCTACATACTTAAATAAATGTACTTTCCTGCTTTGGGGCAAGAACTTTTATAGGGATGGCTGGCCTGATTTAAGGCTTAAGGCTCAAAATCAAGCCTGTTTCAGGCACTTTGTCCCGTGATATTTTCCCAGGTCTTTCGCGCCCCTTTTGTAGCAGCAAGAATCGATTACACAATGAAGTCACGCGTGAGAGATGTAGATTCGATCTATAGTAATATCAAATGACCAATGTTGAACTGGATCTCATACTAGCTGAAGGCAGACCGCGATCAAAAACAATGAATTGAGCATAATATAGAAGGGCTGTAACAAGCAGCCTTATTCCAGAAAGAATTCCAGAAAGAATGAGGGAAGTTCAAACAGATGGCATGCTGTCTTGATGACTTGCCTCAATATTCCATCCCTGATCTCCCGCATAAAGATAAAAGAGAAGTGTCACAGGTGCCACAGCTCACGAACCAAATACAGATGCATGATGATCACCTACAATCCTCATTCAGCCATAGACAACGCAAAGTACCACAAACATCAGCAACAAAGTGCCGCCCTCACGGCAGCATCAATGTCTTCGATGTCAAACTCTACTTCTCTTATTTTGTCTTCGTTTCCTGCCGGCAACCCCCTCAGATCTGGCTGCCGCTTTCCTTCCTCCAGCAATGACGCATCTTCTCCTTGATCTGGTTTGACCGCCTTGCCATTAGATGATGCAGCAGATTGTGCTTCCTGAAGAAATGATGAATTAACTTCAGTTGGAGAGATGCTGCGTTCAAGCTGGGGTGTTGTGTATGAGCTTCAAAGCACTTTTGAAAAGGCACCTGGGTAATCGTGTGACAGACTGAAGCGAGCAAAAAAGGCACTGGGTTGTGCAAGAGTATAAACGGACAAAACAGAACCTGAAGCGAGCGAAAAGGGCACTTGGTTGTGCAGGAGTAGAAAAAAAGCAGCTGGGTAATTGGTGGAAAACATGGCAGGTTATGTGATTTGCAGATTAATCTATGAGTGCAGATTAATATATATTGTTTGGTGCTTGACGCATAACTGCTTATTTGAGAGGCAGCCTAGAACTCCAGTCCGTGTCTTATTTTCTCCTTATGGCACTTTGATGGACCCAGCATTTTTTGTTGGTGCCTTTTTATCTGCTATGGTGAACGAGTGCTATGGTGAAGGAGCATGGTGGGCCAGAACCGTATATATACACCGTATATGACCGCATATCTGGTGATTTCTAAGCCAAAATACCGGATACCTATACATCATATATACATGGTTCTGGCCAACCCTATGAAGGAGTGCTATGGTGCAGAAGTATTATGGTGCTTGGTACCAGAATAGTTTCATTTTCCTTAGCTCATGAGGTGAGTGAGTTTTCTTTTCTTTTTTTATATTCTTTTTAGGTGTAGGAAGCTGACACACAGCATTTCAGGATGGAAAAATAGGGCAACTAGGATATAACATCATATCATCCTTTTTACTTTAAGGTGATTTTCAATTCTGATGTCAAATACGCTGGCTCAGCCAACAGCAGGCAGTGGAGTACAGATGAGCTAGAGCGCGGTAGAGGTAGATGGATTTCCTAATGTAACAGTGGACTGTGTGGACTTCAGAAACACCGGAGACAGTGGTGCCTAAAACCTCACCTGCTGTTTTTCTTGTTTTTCACGCTCTGTGTCACGAAAGAGCTGAAGACCTCCAAACAAGGGCAAAGGCGGTGTAGCTTGCAGATCAGCCAGACCCTTGAACAGACGATTGGAACCACCAGGCTTCTCAGGTTCAAGCGATGGGCTAGAGGCGCTGAATGAGACAGTCAAGGCCTTAGGCCCGGCTACCTCCTGTAGGTTTGGAGGATTTATAATTTTTCCGTCTGTATCAGGAGCAGCAGTCTTGTAGCTCAATACCCGTTTTGATTGCAACGCTAAGGCTCTTAGAGCTTAGAGTATTGAATTGCACTTAATTGCACTTGATTGCACTTGATTGCATTCGATTGCACTTATCTGCAGCGCACATTGGGGCCCTGCTTCATCCTGACCTGACCTAGCTGTGGTGAAAGCACGTCCCCCTCACTGATATTTTACCTGCGCGCGTAGTGTTTCAGTGATCCAAGCCGCGTACTCTGCAATTCGAGTGTAAACTCCCGGAGCCTCCGCCCGTGCGCAGCCTGGACACGTGGCATGTATATTGTGCACAGTTCTAGGGCCATTCTTTGTATATTTGTATTTTTTATTTGTATGCTTCCTTATCTGTTAGAGATGGACTCAAGGTGCCATGGACAAGCAGCTTGGGGGCAAGCATGCCCACATGACTCACAATTCACAATTCACATAAGACAGCAAGCATGCCCACATGACTCACCACGCCCATAAGACACTACCCCAACTTGGACGTCTTCCGTGGCGTTGCCAATTTGGTCGAGAAGGATGAGAGGTCCGCCGCTGTCACCTTCATTCAAAGTACCGACCATGTAGGGAAGGAGCAGCAAGAGATGATGCTTGTGAATGGATACTGATCTAGAAAAAATGAAGGAGGAGGAGGGTGATGCGTGGACGGTGAAAGGGGTGGACATTATAAGAATTAAAATTGTAAACATCACGTTGCCCGTACCTTGACAAGCGTCCTTTCCTCCATCTAAGGAGCCTGTGTAAATATTTGTGGTAGACTGAGCTTACACATTAATCAATATTTTGCACTGCAGATTGTGTGTGTGCTCATGTGTGTGTGAGTGTGAATGTACATTATATGAGGCAATGAGGCAGCTGCACTTATAGGTTTGGCTTGGAACGTGCAAAGCGTATGATCTTTCCGGCCTAAAGACCTATTAACTTTGCAAGACAGCCCGAAGCACGAACCTGCGCATATTTGGGTGGCATTTATGTAATCATAAGCCGAGCGGCAAGCACTAAGGCCCAAGTTGGAGACATTGACACTCTGCATGTTTGTACAAATGTAAAAATAAAATGAGTTCAGGGTAGTGAGCATTTGCTGGTATTGAAATGCCTTCAGGCCTACACCGCCCTTCTTCAGATAGCCGTGCATTGTGTGCGTGAAACCAACGCAATTGTGCGATCTGTATGCTGCGTCAGCAAGGGGTGAACATAATTTGCACAGCTATGTCATTTAAAGGCAGCCTTTGGATTGTGCCGGCAAAATCAGGTCTCACAACTCTATGTGTCTGCATGAATTTTGACTTAAGAGGGGTCTTGTTTGGAAAGCATTATACAATGTCAAGAGGCAAAATGTCTAAGCCACAGCAAATCTACAAATATACCTCTTACCTGCAGCTGATCTGCTTTGGTTCCATCCTCTGACAGAGCTCCAAAACCCAAGACAGTTAGGGGTACATCTTGTTTTGGCAAGCTAAAATTTCCTGAGTTGCGTAAAGACACATGGCTCAGACACATACGTGACACATACTCATTGTGCATGGAAAAAGTGTTCAAAATTGCAGCTCCTAAATGAACTAGTCTGCACAGGGTTCAAAAAACCGCTTAAAATTAAATTACTGAAAGTACATACCTGTCGAAATTGCCACTGGTTTGATCTCTCCCACTTCTTCGTCTAAAATGCACAATCCCAGATCCCCAGTGTAGGTCTCTGTTGACCACTGCAATTAAATATACATGGTGTACATACACATTTTGCAGTTCTATAACTGGAATCTTGAACAGAAATGGGCCCTTGGGATTTTGTACTCACCTCCAAAAAGGCACACTTTTTGTTGACCACCTTATAATAGAATATGAATTAAAGAAAAGATAACTACGCAGGCAGTAAAAATCAATCCCTACATTGATTAAGGAAAAGGAGCCACGCTGGTACCGGGTACCGTTATACTCCTCCACCAAAAAGTACGAGAAAAATACCAATGGGGATCAGGTGGGCAGCAGGCTTGACCTGTAACCGGCTCCTGATAAAATTGATGATAGTACTGGAATTCCACACTCCACAATAATTTTTTATACTACTGACAATTAACAACACCCTCTTGTCCCTTCATCATGTGGAAAATATATATTTACAGCTTGCGTGATGCCGAAGGTTTAAGGGGCTAAAAGCATGGACCCGCAGGCACTCCCTTGGTCAGGAATGTTGCAATCATTGTTGCCGGTGCCTGTGCTTCCTTTCCTAGAACAACCTAAGCAAGTTCAAATCCTTCACTAAGCCTCACTCAGCCTCACTCAGCCTCACTCAGCCTCACTCAGCCCACCTGTGGATGCACAACCAAACTGGCGCAGTCTCGTGCAAACCAGTCACTGCTGCTGACCTCACCAGCTTGCCTGATTTCAAAGAATTTTTGAGCTTTGGCGTGTCACATAGGTCAAGGGGAGGTAGCAAACTGTAAAAGAGCGTATTTCATGAGTCAATGACTCGGCACACAACTGGTAATCCAGGTGTTGCGTAAATTTGCTTGCCACGTGTTTGGCAATGCTCTTCAGAGATGTAGCAATAAATACCTATGTAAGAGCAAATTTCTGAGTGGAGGAAAACTACTCACTGGACTCTGTTGAACCGCCCAATGTGGACCTTGTATATGTCCCCAGACTCAAGGCAGTGTGCCGCTGTCAAAACGGCTGATTTAGATACCAGTGCCCCTGTTGTGTAGGCCACGCAACCGGCCATTACTTTGTACACACAGTGTAAAAGTGGGAGATACTTAGTACTCAAGAGCCTGTTGCCCTACATAACAAAGTGACGTGAGTAAGGTTGGCCTGAACCATATGTAAATATACGGTGTATACACGGCATTTTTTGCAGGGATTTCATCACATATACGGTCATATACAGCGTATTTATACGGTTCTGGCCAACCCTACTTCTCAGCAGGTAACAGACAGTTTAGCGGTTAGTCTGATCCGGTCTTTTGATTTTCCTGCTGGGTCTGTTTTCCTCTCTGTAAATAAACTGCCATAACACAACACTCTGCAGTATAAGTAATGCAGTATAAGTAATACATATCACTATTAAAAAGGGGTATTGGCCCTGCTTGCTTGTTGAGGTGCTGTGCGTACCACCACAGATATGCTCATTTGATTGGCTACGGAACGAGGCCATGTAATTGAACCTGTGAAGCACAGAGGATGTGTAGAGGGCAATTGAGTGAGCATTGCAATGATGCAACTGGGTGGTGCATTTGGGTAGGTCCCTTGATAAAGCAGCAGTAAAACTGGCCTAGGATATAACAGGTAGGATATAACAGGTATTAAAATATAACAGGTAGGTATGCAAAGGGTTGGCAGGGTAGACAGATATGTATAGAAGTGAAGGTGGAGCATGGATAACATGCAACAGATATAGCAGTATGAAAAGTGCTACAGCAACAAATGTGGTGTGACATGGACGGGCAGGAAGGAAGAGCGATCATCAAAGCTTGTGATTAGGTCGCAGTTCACTAGTAAGCAAGCCGGTGCGTTAAGAAAGACCAGCCACACTAGAATAAGGAAGAATCGCTTATCGTTACAAAGCAAGACCAGATAACTCCTTAGTAGGTTTTTGCGTGGTGCAAGCACGTGTTATGCTACGTTCTCTGCTCGAATAAACTCACCTGTCTTGCTCTGCTTGGGCACCTCCCACAATTCGAAAACTTGTGTCATCAGCACGCTGCTGTGGTGAGGATGCCCTGTTGAAAATTGTGAGGCAACATGAAAGCATTTCAACACATTTAATACTACCGCAGGTGGTGAAGGTTTGTGCTGATCAAAATGAAGTGGGGACGGGCAGGCTTCAGCTCTGCTTGCAAACGCTTGATCTGACATGAAAGATCTTACCCCCCCCTTTCCGCTGTGTCAAATCCCTGGCTTGTAAACAATGGATTTAGCGTAGCAATCAACCCAGGAAGTATGCTGCCCTCGTCATTTCTGAGTCCAAAGAAGCCTGTGTTGTCTTCCCGGCCGCTTGCTTTGAGCACCCCGAACATGCCAATACTTGGTATCCCCCAGTCAGAGAACAATCCTTCACTGGCATTTTGTGCCCCCGTGGAATGCGCAAGCAACACGAAAAGTAGAAACGAGAGGACACCCACTTGACCAAACAAAGGTGAGAACATTTACATTACAAAATTTTCATTTATTATATTAAAAAGTATCTGCAGCGAATGTCGTCTCGCCCGGGATTCCTGTCAGAGCGCTGCTTCTTTTTAATGGGTCTTCGGTTTTTAATATATTTTCAACATTAATACTAGAAACTATAGGTTTTCGTCGCCTTCAAATCAGGGTTGCCATAAGCTCGCGTTGACTGCTTTTGTAAAAGCGTGATGCCGCTCAGGAACATCCCAAAAGGAGCTACTCCATTTTTTTAAATTCGGGTGGGATTAGCCAAATTTTGGAGCCTTACTTCCGTGTGCACTCTGTCAGCTGTATTGCTGCTAACCATGTTTGCATCCGACGTGCCCTTTGTTTTACCAGCACTACTGTTACCAATTCTGATAAAGAGGCCAATTACAGGCCTGGCAGCCTGCAGCCACTCCTGATTCTAATTGATTTGCCGCTATTTCTTTTCGTGGTAGTGCTGGCAGAATCTTACTGCGCTCAGCAACCAAATAAACGGCGCCTTTCGCTTAGCTTGGTGCCACTGCCTGCGTAGTTTTATTATTTATGAAAGGACTCTGTGAAAAGTAGGGTTCTGTCTTATCGTACTTAACTTCTTCGCTCCAAGGTTTGCCCCTTGATTGCAAAAGGTGTGGTTATATATGACAATTACGATTTGAAATGTTTTTAACAAGATAAAAAAATACAGATTTGAGGGCAAAATCTGATCGCTTGCTAGAGAATAATGACGTGCCACAGACCTAATTGTAAGTGTAGTTTTCATTGCGGACCTTTACAAAACTACTCTCCTTCTCTACCAACAAGTGCTTGCCGCATGGCGGCCTCAATATCAGCATTTTTCACGTCAGCAGCTCCAATATCGTCAGCCCTCATCAAATCCGCACTCCTATCTCCTTCTTCCTCTCCCTCTCCTCTTCCGGCCTTCACTCCCGCTGCTTCTGTTTCACACTCTCTCCAAGCAGCTCCTAGGTATGCAGCTGATGCAACAGCATTTTCACACTGCCTGCCACCCACTACGTAACAGTAGGTGTGGCTGTCACTGCTGCTGTGTGTTGCACACCCCCTCTGCTGCACGCGCACACTCCCGCTTATACCATCATCAGTACACTTGCACTCCTCTTGGATCTCGTCTTTGGTGGGGGTACTTTCCTCTTGCTGCTGCTCCTGCTGTTGC
>Ga0307948_1003987_pt1:2500-10903 | contig 10903 bp, 5 predicted proteins | sample OrgLakmetagen280_FD_201824 | JGI IMG/M metagenome (GOLD analysis project Ga0307948, IMG submission 201824) | Saline water microbial communities from Organic Lake, Antarctica - #280 | ecosystem: Environmental > Aquatic > Non-marine Saline and Alkaline > Saline | place: Antarctica...
AAGCCTCGGCCTGTTTGCAGCAGCAGCAGCAGCGAGCAGCAGCAGCAGAAGTGCGTGAAGGTGTAAGACGCAGACAGCTGCAGTAGGCTTTGCAGCATTCCTTAAACATCAACTCCGTATGCCGTAATGGTTCAGCCTGTGTCCGGCACAAATTGTAGGCTAATTTTCTGCTGAGCATATTGTGCAGAGTAGAAAGCGGTTAAAAGTTCCAGATGTTCTCACACCCAGGCAGACAATTGAAGAGCTCCTTGTTCTGTTTACGTGGGCACCAAAGTGCGCAGGCTCTCCTTCTTTCTTTCCCGTGCTTGACCTTCTCGTATACGTTTTGCCCTTCTTCTCATCACCCTGGTTGTCCCCCCTACTTTCTTCTATTTCTTCCAGCCACCTCTCTTGCTTCCCATATATTTATCAACTTTCAGTTTCGTTTCAATTTCGTAGTAGGGAGTTTGCTATCTCCCTTAGACCTGTGTAATATGCCATCATCATCAAGAGCAGATCATGAAACTGGTGTGAAGTGTTCTGCTACCTGTAGCCCTAGGCAGATTATCTTACCCCACCCACACCCTGTAGGCCCAAGCAGATCACGACACTGGTTTGGGGTTCTGCCACCTGTAGCCCTAGGCAGATGATCTTAACCAGTGTAGTTCACCCCGCGCGGCGCCCGCATATTTTAAGTTAATTTTGGGCTGGCCTGAAGGGCACAGCCCCTGCAAGTTTCGGGCAGACCGGATTATTTTAAATTTAGCTCAACCCACCCACACCCTGTAGGCCCAAGCAGAAAAGGAAGCGTGGGCACTGGCAAAAGAGCACGGCATGGAATTGAGCGTGATCTGCCCTGCGTTTGTGTGGGGTCCTGTGCTGACGCGTGAAGCAGCGGCCACAAGCGTCAGTGCTATATTTATCAAGGTAACTCATCCATGCTGTTTAATCTGAAACGCTGTTCCATTTTAAAAGCTGCTGATACAGTTGGTGTGTAGTGTGTAGGCATGTGGCAGCTGTCGCTGACGTGAAGTTCATGTGGCGCATGGAATTGTCTTGCCCCTTAGTTGTGCATGCTGCATAAAAAGAAGGGGTAAAGGTGGTAAAGACATGTCTGTGCATGTAGGTCGCATGTAGTTAAAAAGCTCAGTAGGTCTTTTGTGAGGGTAGGCAGAGGGTTGAGTAAGGCGAATGCTAGCAAATCACAGTGAAACTGCTGCTCTCTTGCTAGTTGCATCGTTCTTGTCATATTTAGAAGTGTCTGCCTATGAGCTTGACTAGGATAGAACAAGGAAAGCACCGTGCAGATGTCCCATGCAGATTTTGGAACAGCTGGTACCTTTATTTTCCAGTCGGGCTGCAATTTCTTCTGCTGAAAATTTTGAAAAGAAAGAACAAAGCATGCAGAATGTACTGTGTCAGTACTTAATGTCATTACTGGTGTTCTACTGCAACATGATGAAATTGATAAGAATGAACAAGGAAAGCACGCAGAATGTACTGTGTCAGTGCCTATTGTCATTACTGGTGGTGTGCAAGTACCTAATGTCATTACTGGTGCCCTACTGCAACATAAAGAAATTGATAAGAAAGAACAAGGAAAGCACACAGGCAGGATGTACTGTGCAAGTAATGGTGCCCTACTGCAACATGATGATCTGGTGGTGTGCAGGCCTCTGCCTCCCAGTCACTAGATTCTGAGTGAAAAGCTCAACCTTTTCCCTTCGCCAGAGGGATAAAAAATTTTCTGGTGTTGTGATTATTCAGTTATTGCGTGGTGAAGTACAAGAAACAAATCCCTCCTGATCCATGACGGTTCACACCGTCTGCGTGTTTTCTTTCCCCTTTATTTTCACGTTGCCTTGGGAAAAGAAAAGGGAAGAAAAGGTTACGCTGGGAGTGGTAACACATCCAGATTCTTGAATGCTCATCTTGTCTAGGCAACTTTTTGTCGTGTGCCGATTAAAAGGATAACTGAGTTCTTCACGAGTATTGTGGTAGCGACTACCTTGTATGAAGATATTTTGCTATTGCTGCAATACTAGTAGGTCATTCCTATCATTCCTATTACCTCAAGCAAAGAGTGCAGATGGTTGTGCAGTATCCTAGCAAACAATCCCCACCGCTTGTGTTGTTCTAAATTCTCTGTGACTTCAAATGTTTTAATATGGCAAGAGGTTTTTCGTTTCTGATTCTGTGGCCAGCAGCCATGGACATGGATGACGAGGTCTATGGGGAGACAACAGCTTTTCTTGCCTCAGCAGCAGGTCTAATTTACAAGCACGCGTGTGCTGGATTTCTGTTAAGTGTGTTTGCTGGCATCATGAAACAGCGTCAATCTTGCTGAAATGGCGGACTTGTAGGGTTGGCCAGAACCATATATATACGGTGTATATACGGAATTTTGGCAGGGAAATCACAAAATATACGGTCATATACGGTGTATATATACGGTTCTGGCCAACCCTACGGACTTGCAGGTTCCGCCATTGCAGCAAGGCAGAGGAGCACATCCACTGTGCCTTGCTGCACTTTATCCTGTCACCTTTTTGCTTTTCATTTCCCCTTCACTTGGCCCCACTATTCTTCTTTGCCAGGGTTTTTTGGATGTACCCAATGCAACCTTACCGAGCGGAAGGTGGATTATTGCTGATGTGAGAGAGGTGAGCTGCTAGAGATAATGGATAAATTGAAGAATGAATGAGCGTGCTTCAAGAAGAGACTAGTTAGTGCTCATGCTAGCTACAACCTCGCCAAGCTTATTTGCCAGTCTGACAAGACTGTGATGTTCAGAGATCTGTGTTGTATCTTAAAGGTTAAATGAATTTCTATTGTTGTTGCTAAAGTCATGGCATATGATGCCACGATGGTATATGGCCATAACTTTTGGAAAAAAAATAGAAAGTCAATGAATTGGCGCGCACTTGAGAAAAAAGTGGGAAGCCAACTTGTCTTACAGGAATTATAACGGTCTTTATTAAGAGTTTGAGCAAAGAGGCCATTAAAAAAAATACATTCACTGCAGCCACTCATCATTGCTCAACATGTCTTTACAGCCTCTAAATGTAGCCTCCTACTATTAGGTGTGACCCAAATATATTTTTAGAATGAGTTTAACACCACACAAACACAGGTGGCAGCCGCTCATATCCTGGCCGCCACAAAGCCAAATGCTACTGGGCAGCGCTATATCGTTGCGTCGAGAGGCTCAATTGACTCAAAGGGCGTCACAGACATACTGAAGGTGAAATTAAAACGAAAATGGTAATAAAGTGAAGCTACTCCCCACAAAACAAAGGATCAGCCCTTTGTGATACCTGATACTGGATACTGTACCTGGTACTGGATACTGTGATACCTGGATACCTGGATACCTGGATACCTGGATATCTGGATACTTTAAAGCTCCTTTACCACACAGAAATCGATGAGGGTTGAGGGTGTAAAGCTGGGCCTTCATCAGACACTATCGTCAGACAAAACAGGCACCAGTTGAAGAGCAGTTGAAGCGGTTTAAATATATCAAAAGCAATCTTCTTGGCCTGCATGTTTAAGTGAGTTGGTGTATTGCTTGCTTAAGCAGTCTGGACAGAAGAATGCGAGCAAGCATAGCAACAAGCAATTCAAGTACAATCGCAAGAACCATGCCCACGTTTAATTTATCCTACACCTCGAAACCTAGCTACACTTTGTGTAGGTATGTGCTAACTTAGAAGAGATGTTACATCCATCGGAATCTGTTTTTTGAGGCTTTGGCTGTTTTAGACTTAGCGAGGCCAATTCTTCCACAGTACTTCTATGGCACAAACATATTTGGCTCTTCACAGATGATTACACAGATGATTTCACAGATGATTGCACAGATGATTGCACAGATGAGCACACAGATGATTACACAGATGATTACACACATTTGGTTCTTCACTGATGATTACACAGCACTTTCACCAGTTTTGAACGATTTACCTCACAACTGTTGCTTCCAGAAAAAATATCCTTATCCAGTGATGGACATCTCTGAGGGCGACCCTCACCCTGTGACCCCTCAAACAGACAATCTTGATGTCACCAAGGTAAATGCGTTTTGCCTTCCTTCTCATCAACCTGGTTGCCGCCCCTAATTTCTTATATTTCTTCCAGCCTGCCTCTCTTGCACCCTTTTTATTCATCAAAATTCAGTTCGTTTCAACCTCATAGTAGAGAGTTTGCTTTCTCCCCTTGACCTATGTAGTACGCTAACAACAGGTAAATGCATACATAGAAGCGCAGATATGATGGAACGCAAGTTACACCTACCTGCCTCCAGAAATGAGAAGGTGTTTGTTGAATAAGAGCTATAGGCAATATGTCATATTATAGCACAGCATTGAGCACATAATGATGGCATGTGCTATGTAGCGCATTGTGCTAAGTCTACACATTTATAGTTGCAGCTTTGGTTTATAAGCTGCTGACTTCACTACCTGTGCTTGCTCTCGGTTCTACATGTGGACGGCTGCCATTTGAAAAGTTGCGAGGATGCAAAACACTTATCTAGAAAGATGCGGGGATGCAAAACGCTTATCTAGAAATAGAAAGATGAACGAGTTTGTGAGCACGAAAACCACTGACCACATAATGCAGGATTGAGAGCCACTTTGGTGTACCCTCTGTTCTCTCCCCCGCAACGACAGGATGGAATTGTATGTTTGATTTGCATCTGTGTCTGGTGCAGGTGCAAAAAGAGCTGGGACTACAGATGTCAAGGAGCATTGAAGACACTGTACTAGACATGGTGCAGTTGATCATAGATATTTCTGCCGACCCAGCAATTAAAATCCCATAGGACAAACTGCTCTTCATATTTATTACCTGGATATTTTGAGTTCTTGTCCTATCTTCGAGACGGTAGTGCAAAACAATGAGCACGTCAATTTTAAATGCTGTCCAGACACACAGATCTGTCTCACCTATCTTACCTGTCTCGTCCTCAGCTCTTGTCCTCAGTTAGGCTAAAGATTACGACCATTTCCATCTTTGAACGGTTTACAAACATGTACTAATTAATGTCTAGCTTCTTTGATGCAAAAGGTGAACAAGAAGGAAGTGCATGGTGTAAACACTACCGGCATGGATTAGAAAAGGATGCTGTTCTGTGTTCTGCACCACCCAGTGGATGCAGAGACACACGACATCCCACCTGAAGGAGACAGATAAGGGAAGCTTGTCAGTGGGGGTCAAGCTGTTGGGAGGCAGAAGCCTGCACACCACGAGGAGTATTGCTCAGATACTTGTGGGGATTATGTTCAGTGCCTCATCTCATTTGTAAAAAATTTGTTGCGGATCTGTTTGCGTGTAGGCTTATTCTTTTCATGAGCGCTGTGATGTGTAGACCAGTAACTCCAAGGCTGTGGCATGATTACCTTGTGTGGCTGCTGTAGATGGTGCCTGTTGCTCCTAGCAAAATGGTGTAGAGGTTTTGCGGTGTCCGGGTAAGTGAGGCATGAGCAGCTTATGTGTTTTTTTGCCTTTTCTGCTTGTGGGGTACGAGAAGTGTCTACTTGATAACTTGATTTCGATCAGGTGTATATTGCGTTTGTCTGGCTGGTTAAAGGTAAGATGGTTAACCAGTATAGCATTTCGTGGACTGATATTCTGAAACCTTTTTAATTAGGACCTAGTTTGTTTGGGACGTGCAAAAGGAAAAGTATGTCACTGACAACAGCTCCCAGCACATGCTAGTTATTATAAGAATCCTATCAAAGCTCTGTGGGCTCTTCTTCTTGCAAACAGAAGTGATACATGGACTCGTCAGGTCATGGGTGCGCTCCGAGATTTCCCTGTGTCTCAACAGCTTCTGGATGCCATATGATCTTGCGAGTCTATCAATTTGAAGCAGGAAGAGGAATCACACGCCTGTGTTGCCTCTCTAGCTTGGAAAAGAAAAATAGAAAAGATTTGCTGGTAGTGATGACACAGCCAGCATGATTAAGGGAGGGGGTTATGTAAGTTGCCTGTACCAGGTAATCCCCCACCGTGCACACAAAAGAAAAACATTAGTGTGGGTCAGGGGGGTTGTGCGCCGTGGCACCCAGACCCACACCATGACTGTTGTTGCTTAGGTTGTATTGCGGTGCATCTCGTGTTTTCATGAGTGTAGATGCATGTCTGATGGAGTGTTAATTCACTTTGTGTGTCAGCTTTTTGATCTTATGGCAATCCAGATGGAGGTCTGCCAGAGGTTTGTCTGTATGGTCTTTATTTATAGTCCCCATTACTCCAACAAAGATCACGTGGAGCTTGACTTCCCTATATCCCTTGGAGGTAAGCACGCTGTGCTGTACTTTCGCTTCTTGAAATTGAGGATCAGGCCTAGTGTCTTCACATAACGTAAACTCAATCAGGTGAACCTCTCACCGGTTTGGATTCAGTTTCTTGTCTTTAGCAAGCTGCTGAAAATCTGAGTTGCGGGTGGTCACCCGAGAAGAATACATAGTGCTAATTAAAAATAAGGTGGCGTCGGGACGAGAAGAGGCTTTTAAAGCACGTGTTGTTAGGTTTGGTAGCAACCAGTAGGGCAGTGTTTTCTTGGCATTGTTTCTCAGATCTAGGCCCTGTTCTACTAGATAATCTGCACTGCCTATGTCAGTGAAGGCAACTTGGTTGGCACTGCATGGTCCCTTTTGTAGGTAGGGCTTGGACTATCAGTGCACTTGCCATATTATGACGTTTTATAATTATGTTCATCTTTTTAGTGTGTTGGCAACCAGAGAGTATGTGAAGCGCACTGTCAGTGCAAGGGCAGATGGGGCAGTTTGCATTGGGAGAGAACCGTGTTTTTGATTTAAAATTGTACCTCATAACATTATGCTTTTTGTAAAAATTTTGAGATTATTATTGTCCCAGAAAGCATTTGTGGCTTGTTTATTGACCAAAGGTCTAAGGTCCTTCCAGTAGTTGTAATACCTGTGTCTGTTTTGGCACTCCCCAGTCTGTGTGATTTGCACATGTCTGTTTTCAGCTTGGCCTTTAAATCAGATAGTGCACGAGGCCTAGGTGTAGTTGTCTCTCTTCTGCTGGGATTCTCATCGGTGTCTTTAGCAAGCCAGTAAAGATGTGTGTATGCATTGCCGTCTGGAGCTGGAGGCTGAAAGTGCGTGCACGTCATGACCTCCGTCATGTAAGGCAGAGTGTTTGGCAATTGCATCTGCACATTCATTTCCGGCAATGCCACTATGGGCTTTCACTTTATAGAAGCAGATAGGTTCTGGTTAAGTTTAAATCATAGATACAAGCAATTTGTTCTAGCAGATTTGAGTGTATATGGTCTCGTTGCATTTCAGGAAAGAGGAGCTGTTTTCTAATTTGGCTTAGGGAGCATACACTGTCTGTTGCAATCTGGGTATACTTTATGGTAAACGCTGCTGCTTTCCCTGTGAGCTCAGCTCTATTGATGGTGTTAGTCATTCCCACGCTCCCTGAGTTCACATAGCATTCAGCTTTGGTTTGAGGGCAATATACCCCTGCGCCTATATAGTTTTTGGTCTCACCTCCGTCAGTGTAGGCCCATAGCCTTTAGTTGGGGCACTCTAAGTCAAACTGCTCAGATCATGTCCCCAGAAGCATATATAGCGCTGTGAATTTACCTCTCTTTTATATGCTTCCTGGGCGGATAACTTTTCGATACATTTAGATAACAAGTTTGACTCTCTGCAAGTGCTGAAATAGAGCCTGCCTGGTCGTCTCATGCATGTTTATGAGGCCCAACTCATGATGTTTCTTGTGAGGCGCCTGCTGCCTTGCTTCTGGTTTCTAAAGCTGGCTTGACTTTCTTCTTGTCTTCTGTGGAGCACTAGCACTGCTTCTTTCAGACTATCTGTGCTTCCGAGCGAGCGAGAGAGAGAGAGAGAGAGAGAGAGAGAGAGAGAGAGAGAGAGAGAGAGAGAGAGAGAGAGAGAGAGAGAGAGAGAGAGAGACCAAACCATTTTCTGCTAGTTCTTAAGCCATACTTGACTCTCTTTTTCTTCTCAAAACTATACCTTTTATTTCCGACTCTTTCTCTTGCTTATCATAGACGCTTCCCCTTTTATCTAGATAGGTGTGTTTACAGGCTTTTCCAAGCTTCCGCTCAGATGCCCCTGAGGCATATATATCGATGTAATTTGCTTTACCTCCCTTTTATATCTGTTTCATGTTTCCTCTAGCTTCTGTTCATTTTGTTAGCCAGGTGTAGTTCCAGGCTTTTCCAAACTTCCGCTGAGATGCCCTTTGAGGCATATATAGTGATGTAACCTTACCTTACCTCCCTTTTATATACTTTTTTGGGGGCTGCATGCGTCCTTTGTTCTCTCTTCTGCTCCGCTGCACTTGTTCTCTTGGCACTCCTGGTTTTGTGAGGCTCTCTCAGCCTCTTGTTTCCTGTTTCTGACTGGGGCTTCTTATTCA
>Ga0307948_1003988_pt1 | contig 10901 bp, 5 predicted proteins | sample OrgLakmetagen280_FD_201824 | JGI IMG/M metagenome (GOLD analysis project Ga0307948, IMG submission 201824) | Saline water microbial communities from Organic Lake, Antarctica - #280 | ecosystem: Environmental > Aquatic > Non-marine Saline and Alkaline > Saline | place: Antarctica: Organic Lake...
TAGCCACGGCACGGTCCAGTGCGAACCGGCGCAAGTCAGGCCACCGGGAAAACTTGCCATCCTCGAAGCCAAGGATGTGTCGGAGGTCGTCCATCTCGCAAGTCTCTGATGTTTTCCGTAGGCCAGCTCGTGGCGATAGTTCGATGTTGCCGATCCGCTGGCCCAGACAAATACGGCTGCCGCCCTTGCAGCAGGCAAGTTGAGCGAACATGAGATCGCGGTCTATCACCAGTCCCTGGATTGGATTGCCGGGATGCGTACGGCCTCTCGTACACTGGCCGCAGCACCCAAACCCGTGATAAAAAAAGACGAAGTTTGGCTATTATCGCCAGCTGTTGCTGCCGATCTGGTCCACCGCTTCTGAAATTCCGAAAGGTTCAGATAGCTTCGAGGGGCTCAGGCGTTCCCAACGCCATTCGTTCTGCGTCTGCCATGGCTACCCTATACTGTCCACGGTTCTTGAGTGATCTTGAAGGCGATTTCCAGCTTGCAATAAGGGGTGGATCCTAATGATTTTTTACTTAAAACACAGGTAATAGGAATGAAATCAAATGGTGCATTTGAATGGACTACCGGGGGATTTTGACGCGGAAAAATATCGCGCAGCCTATCCTGATGTGGCGCTCAGTGGCCTTTCCCCGGACCTTCACTATCTGCGATACGGTAAGCTTTTCGGGCGCTTGCCATGTCCTGAGCCTGAAATTGATGCAGATTTGGCGCTTACCCGGATGCTTGACAGCGATCCGGCCAAGTTGGACCTGCTGTATTCCCAGCGCATCATGCCGCAGACAGAGCCGGTCCGTCACACCGAGATTGTGACCATCCTGATGCCAAGCTATAACAACGAGCGCTGGCTGACCCGCGCCATCAATGCGGCGTTGTCTCAGCAGGGGGTAAATGTCGAAGTGATTGTGATCGACGATGGCTCGACAGACGGCTCTGTCAGGGTCGCGCGCCAAATTGCGGATACCGCACCCAACCTCAAGGTGATTTCGCTTCTGCGCAACTTCGGATGCTACTATGCGCGCAATATCGGCGTGATGAACTCAAAGGGCGCATTCATTACCATTCTCGATACCGACGATATCATGGCCCCTGACCGTATCGCGCGGCAGTTGGATGCGCTCAAGTCGGTGAAAGGTGCCATGGCGTGCCGTTGTCGGCAGCGGCGCTGGACATTCGATTACACTGCGCCAATCAGTAATCTTAGAGACGGTGAAAACAGCCTGCTCTGGCGGCGTGAGCTCCTTGATCTGATCGGTTGGTACGACACTGTGCGCTATAGTGGTGATGCTGAATTCCGGCTGCGCATGCAGCGCAGATTTGGTACGCACACTGTTGTTATGATGCCCGAAGAGCTTTACTTTACCCGCACGGTCGATAAATCTTTGGCACTCAACATCAACAGCAAGGTTTTCACATACGAGGCGGGTAAGCTGTCTGTTACGCAGTCGCCGCAACGGACAGCTTATGAGCGCCACTTTACTGAGTGGCAGAAGGTAAACCGGACATCTTTGAACGCTCCGTTCCCGTTATTTGACCGCGCGTTCAAGCTCGGGGCTGATACACAAAACGCATCGCCTTCTCTGGGGCAGCGACGCATCGGGACCATGGCCACGTTTCCTGCGCGGCGTGAAAGTTTGCAAGTGGTGCTGACGCATATTTTGCCACAGCTTGACGAGCTGCGGTTGTATCTTAATGACTACGACGAAGTGCCAGACTTTCTGCTGAATCCAGAAGTCCAGTCCAAAGTCCGGGTCGTTCTGGCCAAGAATGCCAAGGGTGATTTGCGCGACAATGGCAAGTTCTATGATTTGCCCAAGGAAAACGCCTATATCTTCACGCTGGACGATGATCTGAACTATCCCGGGGATTATGTTGCCCAAATGGTCCATCAGATCGAAATGCTTGGACGTGCCTGCGTGGTCGGTGTACACGGTGTCATTTTTCCGCGCGGCGATTTCACAGAATTGACACAACGAAAGGTATTCCATTTTAAGAACGGCCATGTGGGTCATTTTGTTGACCTGCTGGGAACGGGAACAACCGCCTGGCACAGCTCGTGTTTTCAGCCTGCTCTGGATGAATTCAACTCGAAAGGACAATGCGATTTGTGGTTTGCAGCCTCTGCTGCACGAAACAATGTGCCGTTTTTCTGCATTCCGCGAAGCCGTCGGTGGCTAACAGAGCATATTCGCCATGAACAGAGCCTCTACCGCGAAGCAGTGAACAGGCCGGACGAGTATTTCGACACCTATCATACCTCGATCGCGCCCTCCTTGGCCAAAGGACGTGTACGGCGGGAAATGATCGCGCATCTGGGGCGATGTTATGACAGTGATACGTTGTCTGCGGCGGGCATCGCGATGCCCGCCGAGGATATTACGCAGGCCCGCAGCCTGGTGCAGACGCGCCGGTCGACGATTTATCAAAGTGCGTTGCCCAAGGGTAAAGTGCATACCAGAGCGCCGGAAGATTTGCATTTCCATATCGTTGTGAACGGTTGGAACTGTCAGGACTATCTTGCGGCCTGCCTGCGCTCCATCGCGCAGCAGCTGCCGGCGGCGTATACGTTCGATGTGACGTTGATTGATGATTGCTCGACGGATGGTACCTACGAGGATCTGCTCGATATGGCGATCCTGCCGCAGGCGCAGGTAACCCGGATTACCAAAAACACAGGCCCTGCGCATGCCCGTCATGTGGGTATCACTGCGATCACTGACCCCGATACGATTGTCGTGTTGGTGGATATGGATGACGCGCTGGAGCCGCATGCGCTGCGCACCGTGGCCCAGCGCTACCGAGAGAACCCCGACTGCCTGATGACCATCGGCAACTGGCACGATCAGGACGGCAAGAAAAACCCGCAGCTTTTCTATACGCCCGAAGAGATCGACAACCAGCGCGTGCGCGAATTGGAACTGTTCAATGCCACGCATCTGCGCACGTTCTACCGCCGTCTTTATGATGCTGTGGAGCCCTCCGATCTGCTGGACCAAGAGGGCAACTGGCTGGAGACCTGTACCGATGTGGCGTTGATGTATCCGCTGATGGACCAATGCCGCTCAAACCAGATCGTTTTCATCCACGAGCCGATCTATCGTTATACCCGCAAACATGGTACTGGAACTCTAGCACGGTTTGGCAAACCCCATAAGGTTGAACGACTGAACTTTCTCAAGAGCAAACCGCCAAAAGCGCGGATGCATGACCGCAAGAGTGCATAGTGAGTAACATGGGCCAAGCGACTAAACTGTCGGAAGTTTTGGCTCTGGCGGACCTTGTGGATATTGGGCGGACGGGGCGTGCAGAGCAAAGCTCCCTGTCGCAGTGGTCACGGCCCGATGATGCACAGAATGCGGTTTGGGGTGTGGACCGTGATTTTGCGTTTCACACAGATTCCGAGGATGCTCCGTGGTGGTCTTTGACATTCGAGAAGCCTCAAAAGCTGCACTATTTGGTACTGGAGAACCGGCGAAATGTGCGTTTCAGGCATCTTGCGGACCATTTGACCATAAAAGCAGAGACTGCGGATCAAACGGTCATTTTGCATGACGCGGTGCTCAGGTTCGGAACCGGGGAGGACGACAGTGCCTTAGTGGTACCTATGGTCGATGTGCCTCCGCTGGAGAAGATCACCATCACGGCCCAGACTGGTGGCGGATATTTACACCTGTCACAGGTGCGTATGCTGGCTCAGGAAATCGATGTAGATCAGCTCCCGGTCTCCGAGCGTCAAGAGCCGCTCTATTTTATCGCAAATCGAAATGACGGGTTTGGCGAGCGCTTGCGAGCGGTCCTCAACGCGATGGTTGCCGCCGAGATTTTTGGTGGGCATATGCTGTTTGATTGGCCACATATGGCCAAGGAGTTTTTTAGCTTTAATGACGTTTTGCCGATAGGTGATACATTTGCGCAAAGCTTTCTAGAGGGCCGTCATGCAAATCCTAGCAGAATAAAGTCTTTCAATTCAGTCACGACACCAAGTAACCCCAAGCATGAAATACAGATACCACGTGATGTTGACGCTGTAATCGTAGACCAGCGGCCTATTTCGCATCAATTTACTGAGTTGGACACTTCCAAAATAGCCCATTTATATAAAAAAGCATCTGAAACCGTGAAATTTGTTCCGTCATTGGAAGCCGCCCGGTCGCTTGCGATGGTTCTTGATCTGGGAGGCGAATTTGTAGCCCTGCATTTAAGAGCAGGTGACATCGTTTATGGAAAATTCCGCGCCGCTGGCGGCTTTACTGGAAAAGCTATTCCCTATCCTATCATTGCGGAATTGATCAAACGAAAGACAAAAGCAGGCAGCCGTGTTATTCTGTTTGGCCAGGATCTACCTTTATGTAGTCATCTGGCAGAGACGTATGGCGCGCATCTTGCCGCCGATTTCGCAACAGACTATGGATTGAATAAATACGAGAGCGCTATTTTCGAGATATGTCTCATGTCCCGCTGTACGGATATTTATTCCGGGGGAAGTGGTTTTGCAACTTTGGCCAGTTGGACTGGATCTGCCAAAATTAGGGATGTGAATAAAGATTTCAGCAACCGGAAAATTGTTGATATTATTCTGTCAGGCACCCAAGAGACAACAGATCGTATTTCAGATCTGCAAAAATCATACGCTTACTTTTACATTCTTCAACGTTATGCTGGTGCAATGACCAAAGAAGAACAGCGTATGACGATTGATAACTGTCTGACACTCGACCCGGAAAACCCACTCTATCAAATCATTAGTGCCGGTTACTACTACGTGCAAAACGATGCAGATTCAGCAGAAGCTCAGCTGATGCGATTCAGTCGGCGAGCGACCGAATGGGATTTAATCTGGAGCCTGTCTTATACGGCGCATACCAATATGATCCGCCACCATCTTACCGCCTTTGAGGCGCCCGCCGAAGCGGGTCATCCGATGGCGGCACTGTGTCTGGCCATTCGCGCGCAGGCACTGAGCAATACCGAACATGCCGCGCACTTCGCAGCACTTTACCGCGCCAACAAAGGGGATCTTGATACCCCGCTTGAGGCGCAGTTGACCGTATAGACACCGCGACACACCAAGGGCAGATATGGTCTGCCGTGAGATGCCATGGCGCTTGTCCAAAATGAGAGCCCTGTTATGTCCCCGCGCCTGTCCAAGAAGATATCCATGGCGCCGCGATATTTTTTCCCCAGCGCGCTGGAGCCGACCTACCGTGAGATTGCGCGTGGGTGCTTTTGACCTCGCATATTACCTAGAGGCGTTTCCCGGCATCGACGCCGTGTTCAAGCCTATCCCCACGCGCCACTATATCCAGCCAACGGCAGCGTTGCTTAGTGCGGCTATCGCTTCAAAGCCAATTCAGAGGCAGCAAAGAAAACCACAAAGATTGCCAAAACATTGACCAAAGCATAGCCGCCGATACGTAACTAAGCGCCGGTCAGTTCTCGATGACATTCAACAATCAGAGGAAAAGCCCGTATAAACGCGGCGAAGGTCAGGAAGCTGCCCTACCTGTCGAAGGGTAATATGGCCGCCAACGACAACTCTCCACGCTCAGATTCTGGACCTGTCGCGGTTTGATGCCGCTCCTTTGATAGCATTTATTGCAACAAAGGAGACGATCTCCGGGAACGAAACGGACAGAGGAATTGCGCGCTGATGCGGTGCGGACCGCGCTGAAAAGCGGGCTGACACGCAAACAGCTCGCATCAGATTTAGGCGTTGGCCTGTCGACGCTGAAAAAATGAGTGACGGCGCTTCGTGACACTGAGGTGGTGTCGGAAAAGGATTTAGATGTTACCCGTTAGAACGATCGGCTTCAATCGAGTTCGGTCCAAGGCCATGGTTTGACGTTAGTTGCGGCCGCTTGGTATCTGGCGTAACGGGTGCGCGCTCCCACCTATTTGGCGTAATTCCACAGCAGCAGCGTGTTGATATCAGATTGTTTATGCCCGTTCGACATGCCTGTGAGGGTGTGGGTCAGATAGGCGTGGGGACGACGTCATTGAGCTTTCAGGTCTCGATCAGCGAAGCGATGACGCCCCAGTTTGCGGCCCCTGCATCATGACCAGCGAAGAGCGCGTTTTTGCGGTTCAAGGCAATAGGAACGTTCAGCTGAACCAAGGCCATCGTCGACCATCGCGTAGACCATCTGGTGCCTATTGACGCAGGGTGGTCCATCACGATAACCCTTATTTTTCTGGAGCGCTAGGCTGAAGAAGTGCCTGTAGGAGCAACACTACATACTCTTCTGGGCATCAGAATTAAGCAAAAAATTCAATATACCTTGATTTACTCAGCTTACTGATCCCTGAACCCCGATTTTGCCCCACAATCTGCCTCACAGCGTATTCAGTGAGGTCGTTGACCCATTTGATCGGATCGCGCCGAATTTACATGAACCTGATTCAGAGCGCGGATGATCCGAGCACTCATGTCGGTAAGCCGCGGCCCGTAGAACTTGAGGGCATTACCCATTGCACCGTTGAGCCGTGTCTCGTGATCGAGAAGATCGACGAGTGCGAAAGGCACCGACATCATGCAGCCGACGATCCTACTCAGCATCACGACGATCCTCTCCGACGCTGGATCTAAATGATCGAACAGCCCGACCAGCTCCTCGACAGCGTCCCGCGCCACAGCATCGTCGAGACCGTCGCAGACTTCCCAAAGTGTAGTGCATTCGCGAGCGAAGAACTTTTGCGCATCTTCGACGGCATCTCCCAAGATGTCTTCACGGGCTTCTTTATTGAGATAGTGAACGGTCATGGTGGTCTCCTGTGCGCGAATGGACGACGTGCAATCCGCGCGGTTCGATTATCATCGATGTCGTCAAGACCGCCGGAACCATGAGGTATCCCGGCGGGTTGGTCAGGTTCTCATTTGTAAATTGACCGGGAGAAGCGATGCGGGCGGCTGATCCGGCCCGCCGGTAGATACATCGCTAATCATCGTTGTGTCGTGTCATTTTCCGCCCTCGGATGCGGTAAGTAAGGCTTTCGCCAGACGGGCGGCATCCTCACAAGCCCGATGTGGTGGTTCCTCTGCGTTCAAATAGTTGAACGCACGCTTGATGCCCGCGAAGCCGAACTGAGCGATTACCGCATTGAAACCCAGAATATTAAACGTTTTGGTCGCTGAGATGGTCGCCGCCAGCTTGTCGAGCCAGGGGCCATCGAATTCCGGGGTATCGGACACGAGCGTCTTAGCTGCAATCAGCTCGATGTATTCCGCCGCGATGATCTCGGCCGGGTGTGCGCTGTCGACCCGTTCCCGGAATATGCCGTGAATTTGTGCACTGGCAGGCGACCACAGCTCCTCTCGCCACGAGGGATGCGGCCGGATCAGGTTGCTTTGGACGCGAACAGATCCGTCCGAGCGAATCTCGACAATGCCGATTTCGATAGGCCATGATCCGCGTTCGAGACCCGAGGCCTCGAAATCACTGAAGACCAGCTGATCGCGGTTGTAGACGGTCGGTGTCTGTAACCCGTCACCGACGAGCATGTCGTTACGCATGCCGCCGCCCTCCCGTCACTCGACTGCTGTGCCCAAGAGGCCTCTACGTCAGACATGATGCTCACCAGCTGGTCAGTGAGCAGGCAAATTTCCTCAGCGATTGGTTCAGGAGGATCTATCACCGAGAAGAAGTGCGCCTCGGCGCGCGTGAAGTCCTCGACGTGCTCCAGGGTCAGCGATGCCGTCGACGACCAGCGCACCGCGAGCCCCCGCCAGCAGCGCAGCGGCATCGAATAGTGCGCCAGTATGATCGTCGACGAACTGTCAAAGATCGGACAGTGCTGTCAGATCAGACGAACTGCTTTGCGCAGGCTGTTGGACTTCGAACATAGGAAGAGGCCTTCGATTGGGCCGGGGTTTGCGGTCTATCATTGACCGTCAAGTGGCCCCCTCTCACTTCCCTTGGTGCTATCGGCTGCCGGGCTGGGTGGGGTCTCGCCAGAAGTACCCGGCCACGACCGTCAGCCAAGCACCCGGACTCCAGCCGTCCAACATTTATCAGCGTTCGGGCTGCCGAACGTGTACGATCGGGAGAGGTCGAGGAGAGGACCATACAAAATAAAGCTATATTACCGAATTTTGTGTTCGATATGGCATTTTTTGCCCATTTCGGCGCTTTCAGGTCAATTTCAAAAACCCAGTAAGTAAGGCTCAAAAATGTTCGACCACATTTCGCTGGTCTAACTTAAAACTGTCGATTTTTGGTGCTTTTTGTCGGAGTACTCGGCATCTGAACACCGATCCAGGAAAGCCACCAGCGGCGAAATGAGCCGAGCACCTGCAATAAAAACAAGACTAACGAAATAATCCGGTGTTGTCAGACCGCTTCCGACTAGCATCTGTTTGGCGCTGTCAGACCAATGCAAACCAGCCTCTATTCTCCGGCGATCTCAATATTTTAGGCTGCGCAGAGGTCGCGCTACCCGGTAAAGACAGCGGCCCGGGTCGACGCCCGCGGCAAAAGAGAACAGCCCTTTACAGACTGGTATACGCAACATCGCCCAACGGCCTTCCCTAAATCGCATACTGTATGCGGAAATGATTTGCCAAAACCAACCAGTTTGTGTGCAACTGCAACCATTCGTTTCGAAGGAGCTGTCATGATAGGGGAAACGCTCAGGTTCGGGATTGGCGCGCGCGTGCCTCGCAGCGAGGATCGACGCCTCCTGACCGGAGCAGGCTGCTATGGCGATGATCTGGATCTGCCAGGACAATTACATGCAATCTTTGTTACCTCACCGGAACCGGCGGGACGGATCACTGATGTGGATATTGATACGGCATTGGCAATGCCAGGCGTGCGTGGCGTGTACACCTGCGCTGATCTTGATTCCGACGGGCTGGGCAATTTGCCGTGCCTTGTAACCCGCATGGCGCCGCTGACCCGTCCGGATGGTAGCCAGGCGCATGTGCCGCCGCGCCCTGCTTTGGTGCGCGATCGGGTTCAGTTCGTGGGGGATCTGGTGGCGATGGTGGTTGCCGACACTGTCACGCAGGCGCGTGACGCGGCCGAAGCGGTGAGCATCGACATCGACGCGGCATCTTTCGTTCTTGACCCGGTCGCTGCCGCCGCAGTTGACGCGCCTTGCCTACATACCGGCATCCCCGACAATATCTGCTTTGCGTTTCAGACCGGAGACACCGCAGCGGCCCGAAAGGCGCTGTCAGGATCAACGCACCGCGTCACTGTCGATCTGCTGTTTCCCCGTGTCGCCATGAGTCCGATGGAGCCGCGCACCGCGCTGGGCCATTTCGATCGGCGCGAAGGACGTTTCGTGCTGCATTGTGGCACGCAGAATCCTCATATTCTTCGGCGCGCGCTGGCGGCGGATGTGTTCGGCATGCCAGAAACCGATATCCGGATCGTCACGCCGGACATGGGTGGTGCATTCGGGATGCGCTCAAACCTGTTCCCCGAGATCGTTCTGGTCCTCTGGGCCGCGCGGCGGCTGGGTCAGCCGGTGAAATGGACCGGGACCCGGTCCGATGCGTTCCTGACCGATGACATGGGCCGCGACGTAGCGATGCAGGCGACACTGGGGCTGGATTCGGAAGGCCATTTCACGGCTCTCCACGTCACTTCGACCGCAGCACTGGGTGCGTATCTGTCGCTGTTCGGGCCGATCCCGACGTTTTCAAATCTTGGTGGTCTGGCCGGGGTGTATCGCAAGCCGATAATTGCCGCCGAAGTGCGGGCAGTTTTTACCAACATGCCCCCCATAGCACCCTATCGCGGCGCCGGCCGACCCGAGGCCATTGCATGTATCGAGGCTGCGATCGACGCCGCGGCGCGACAGTGCGGCTTTGATCGGCTCGACTTGCGGCGACGCAATATGATCGGGCCGTCGGACTTGCCGTTCAGCACGGGCCTGTCTTATGTCTACGATTCCGGCGACTTTCCGGGCGCGATGGCACAGATCGAGGCACGCATGCAGGCAGGCACGTTTGATACGCGGCGCCAGGCCGCGCGCGCTCAGGGTAAGCTGCGCGGTCTTGCCATCGTAAACGCAATCGAAGCGGCGGCCAGCGCACTGGACGAAGGAGCCGAACTGAGAATTGAAGCAGACGGCACCGCGACGCTGCAGGTCGGCGCGATCAACCATGGCCAAGGGCAGGAAACCACCCTCGCCCAAATCGTCGCAGACCGGTTGCCAGTGGCATTCGGCCATGTGCGCGTGCGCTTTGGCGACACAGACGCAGTGCGCTACGGTCGCGGTTCGTTTGCGTCGCGCACTGCGGCGTTGGCTGGCTCGGCAGTTCTGAAATCCACTGAAAGCGTACGACGACGGGCGGTTGAAATCGCGGCGCATCTTTTGGGCTGTAGGCCCGAACAGATCGCGCAAGATGGCGAAACGTTTCGCGCTGTTGGCAGCAATCGCAGCCTCACCTGGCTTGAAATCGCCGCAGCCGCACACACACCCGCAAGCCTGCCACGTGGTATTTCGGCGGGTCTCTCTGCGGCAGAGACATTCCATGCGGATGACGGGTCAACCTATCCAAATGGATGCCACGCTTGTGAGGTCGAGATCGATATCGACAGCGGCGTGCTGCGGGTGCTGCGATACGCCGTGGTGCATGACGTCGGCACCGAACTGAACCCCATGGTTGTCGAAGGGCAGATCCATGGCGGCGTGGTGCAAGGACTGGCGCAGATCCTTGGCGAACAAATGATCCATGACGCCGAAAGCGGCCAGCCACTGACCGGATCATTTATGGATTACATGATGATGCGCGCTGCAGACATGCCGTTCTTCGAGGATTGGTCCAGACCGCACCCCACGATGAAAAACCCGCTGGGCGCCAAGGGAGCGGGCGAGGCCGGCACGGTAGGCGCACTGGCCGCAGGGTTGCTGGCGGTGCAGGATGCTCTGGCCCCGCTTGGGAT
>Ga0307948_1003990_pt1 | contig 10900 bp, 11 predicted proteins | sample OrgLakmetagen280_FD_201824 | JGI IMG/M metagenome (GOLD analysis project Ga0307948, IMG submission 201824) | Saline water microbial communities from Organic Lake, Antarctica - #280 | ecosystem: Environmental > Aquatic > Non-marine Saline and Alkaline > Saline | place: Antarctica: Organic Lake...
GGCTGGACATTCTTCCACTGGCCAATGCGGTGTTGAAAAATCACAGCCGCAAATTGAAACTCAATGGCGTTAGTTTTGCCGCTGACGCCCGCGAGGCAATGCTGGCTCACCCCTGGCCGGGCAACGTGCGCGAATTGGATAACGCCATACAAAGAGCGCTGGTGTTGCACCAGAGCAATGTGATTCATGTTGACGACTTGTGCCTGGACCTGGGTATCAGCGGCCGCCCGGCGGCATCCGTTGCCCCGATAGCGCCGGTGGTCTCAGCGGCCGCAAAAATGGACGCAGAATCGATCGCCCCTGTTTTCCACGGGGTTGAGCCGGTTTTACAGCCGGCAGTGCCCGGCGCAGTTGACACAGCGGGAACCATGGCAAGCCAGCCAGGTTCCCTGGGTACGCTTGAAGGCGATCTGCGACAGCAGGAATTCAGGCTTATTATTCAAACCCTGCGTCAGGAACGTGGTCGCCGCAATCGCGCCGCCGAGCAGTTGGGCATCAGCCCTCGCACCTTGCGCTACAAGCTGGCGCAGATCCGTGAGGCCGGTATTGATCTGAACGCAGAAATGGCTTTGGCCTGATTTAAGGGCCGCCGGTTCTGGTAACCGCTTTTTTACGCAGCACTTCTTTTTGTTCAGTACTATTTTTTACGCTGTACTCCTTCCTGGCACCCTTTTGGGTGCTTTTTTTGTTCGGCCGCGGGCTTCTCGATTTCTGTCAAAACTTCGACGGTTATCCGTTCCAACCTGTAAAGTTAACATTTTAGCGCCTTAAATGAATTTTATCTCACTGATTAAAAACACTTTAAAAAAGTTGGTCTGGGCTTTGCTAAATCTTTGGTAACGAGACAGATCACCCATTTCCATCTGGGTAGCCCGGGAGAAAGTTATGGTTCAGCGCGCCGATATCAACAGTGTTCTTGCTGACATCCGCAACCTGCGTTCGCAAATGACGCAGAACCAGCAGATAGAGCAGAGCCAGCCTGTGCGCGGCCGTATTGATGGCCCGCGCCAGGTAGGCGAAACCAACGAAACATCAAGTTTCAGCTCTATGCTGGGGCAGGCTGTGGGCAATGTGGCGGATGCACAGAAAACCGCCGGCGATCTTCGCACAGCCTACGACATGGGCGAGCCCAATGTGGACATTACCCGGGTAATGATCGCCGCGCAGAAATCATCAGTGTCGTTCGAGGCGCTCACCCAGGTCCGTAACCGGGTCGTCAAAGCTTACGAAGACATCATGAACATGCCGGTATAGCCGGCGCGTCTTACCCCAGAGCGTTTCAGGATTTTGTTAGTCCATCGGGTCAGGGTTTAACCGGAGAGCAGCATCATGGCCAGCGTGCCTGCACAGACCACACAATCGAACTTACCGGCGACCTCCGCAGCAGACAGCAGCGGTGAAGGTCGCAGCCGCGCTTTTATGGGCTTCAATCGACTGGACCTGCTGCGTCAGATTGGCCTGATGGTGGGCCTGGCGGCCAGCGTTGCCTTGGGCGTGGCGGTGGTGCTCTGGGCCCAAGAACCCAATTACCAGCCGGTACTGGGTGACTTGTCATCGTACAACCCGCAGGACGTTGTCAGCATTCTGGACAGCAGCGGAATCGACTATAAGATGGACCCGCGTACTGGTGCACTCCTGGTGGTGGCCGATCAGGTACATAACGCACGCCTGAGGCTTGCGGCTGAAGGCGTTACCGACCAAAAAACCTTGGGCTTTGAATTGCTGGATCAGGACCGTGGCTTGGGTACCTCCCAATATATGGAAACCATCAGCTATCGCCGCGGCCTGGAAGGCGAACTGGCGCGTACCATTGCCAGCATGCGCGGCGTGCGGAGTGCCCGAGTGCACCTGGCCATTCCGGAGCGTTCGGTGTTCATCCGCGATGCCCGCGAGCCTTCAGCCTCGGTGTTTCTGGAAGTGTTTGCCGGGCGCCGCCCGGAGCAGGAGCATATCGCCGCCATTGTGAATCTGGTGGCTGGCAGCGTGCCGATGATGACCAAGTCCGGTGTGACCGTTGTTGATCAGAACGGTAATCTGCTGACCGGCAGCGATGCGAAAACCGACACCGATCGCATGTCCGACCAGTACGACTACACCGACAGGGTGGAAGAACGCCTGAGCCGCCGGGTGTCGTCGCTGATTTCGCCGATTGTGGGCGAAGGCCGCTATCGTACTGAGGTGTCTGCCGATCTGGACTTCTCGTCGGTGGAACAAGCTGAAGAGTTGTTCAACCCGGAACAGCAGGCGGTGCGCAGCGAACGCCAGTTGACCGAAAGGCGCAGCGCCGGCGGCGGCCCCATTGGCATTCCCGGAGCCCTGTCGAACCAGCCCCCCGCGGACGCCACCGTGCCGCAACAGGCCAATGCCGGCGCTAATGCCGACGATGCCGAACCGGCACCGGCGCCCGTTGACGTGCGCAGCGAATCCACCCGCAATTACGAAATGGACCGCACTGTGAGTTATGTCCGCCAGGAATTGGGCCGGATTAAGCGCCTGACCGTCGCCTTGGCGGTGGATGACATGAAAGTGGTCAACGCAGACACCGGCGCGGTGACTTACGAGCCCTGGCCGGAGCAGGAATTACAGCGTTTGAGCATGCTGGTGCGCGACGCAGTAGGCTACTCTGCAGCCCGCGGCGACAGCGTTACCGTGATGAATACCGCGTTTGCCCCGGAACAGGTTGTGGCCTACGATGCCCCCGGTTTTTGGCAGCAACCCTGGTTTTGGGACCTGATGAAACAGGTTCTGGCCGGCCTGGTGGTTCTGGTGCTGGTATTGGGACTGCTGCGGCCCACACTGAAAAATCTGTCGAGCGGTAATAAAGGCTTGGCGGGTGGCGATAATGAAGGTTACGGCGATCTGGATGGCATCGAAGGTGGCAATTCCCTGCGCCAGGCCATGGCCAATCAGGACGACCTGCTTTTACCCGGTAGCACAGGGGGCTATGATAGGCAGTTAAACGCCCTGAAAGGGCTGATTGCTGAAGATCCGGCACGGGTTGCACAGGTAATGCGCCAATGGGTGAACGTTGATGACTGATCAGGCAAACCAGAGCGCCGGCACTGCGCCGGAGAAATCCGCACGCAAAATTCCGCGGGTAGAGCAGGCGGCCATTCTGTTGATGTCGCTGGGCGAAGCCGACGCCGCGGAAGTGCTAAAGCACATGGGCCCGAAAGAAGTGCAGAGAGTGGGCGTGGCCATGGCACAAATGCGCGACATCAGCAAAGACGATGTCAGCGGCGTACTCAATAATTTTATCGACGCCGTAGGCGGTCAGACTGGCCTTGGCGTGGGCAACGACGACTACATTCGTGCCATGCTGACCCAGGCTCTGGGTAACGACAAAGCCGCCAGCCTGATTGACCGCATTTTGATTGGCGGCAATACCACCGGGCTGGACACACTGAAGTGGATGGAGCCCCGCGCCGTGGGCGATATCATCCGTTACGAGCACCCGCAGATTCAGGCTATCGTTATTTCCTATCTGGACCCGGACCAGTCTGCCGAAATTCTGGCCTCGTTGGACCCGAAAGTGCGTTTAGACGTGATGATGCGCGTTGCGACCCTGGAGACCATTCAGCCCCAGGCACTGCAGGAACTGAACGACATTCTGGAGAAGCAGTTCTCTGGTAGTTCCTCCACACAAACCAGCCGCATCGGCGGTATAAAGCGTGCCGCCGACATCATGAACTTTATGGACCGCAGCATTGAATCCAGCCTGCTGGAATCCATCAAGGAAACCGATCCGGATCTGGCAACCACCATCGAAGACCTGATGTTTGTCTTCGACAACCTGAAGGAAGTGGACGACCGTGGCATTCAGGCCCTGCTGCGTGAAGTATCGTCTGAAGTGCTGGTGATTGCGCTGAAAGGCGCTGACGAAGAAGTTAAAGACAAAATCTTCAAGAATATGTCCAAACGTGCCGCTGAACTCTTGCAGGACGATCTGGAAGCCAAGGGCCCGGTTAAAGTGAGTGATGTAGAAGGCGCACAAAAAGACATTATAGGCATCGCCCGTCGCATGGCCGAAGCCGGTGAAATCACCCTCGGTGGCGGCGGCGAAGAAATGATGTAATGACCAACTCCCGCAACGACCGCAGCCGCATCCCGAAAGAACAGCTTACCGCTTACGAGCGTTGGGAGTTGCCCCTGCTTGATGCCCTTGGCAACGAAGTTCCCCGCGAAGAAGAGCGCGATATTAAACCCCTGACCGCCGCGGAGCTTCAGGATATTCACCAACAGGCGGAAGCGGAAGGCCACGGTATAGGGCTTGAAAAAGGCCATGAGGAAGGTATTGCCAAAGGCCGCGAAGAAGGTTTTGCCCAGGGCCTAAAGGCCGGCACGGCAGAAGGCCGCGAAAAAGGTGACCGCGCGGGACGCGAACACAGCGAAAAGCAGATGCAGGCATTGGAAAAGCGCCTGGATTCTGTGATGGAGTCGCTGGTGTTGCCCATTCGCCAGCAGCAAAGCGACCTGGAAGAGGCTTTGGTTCAGCTTGCGACGGCAGTGGCCAAAGCGGTTGTTCAGCGCGAGTTATCCCAGGACTCCAGCCATATTCTACAGGTGGTGCGCCAGGCTATGGCGGCGCTACCATCCACCACGGAAACCGTGCGCATAAGCGCCAATCCCCAGGATATTGAACCGCTGCAAGCGTCTTTGGCGCGGATTGATGCGTCCACGAAACTGGTGGAGGACGCCACCGTCAGCCCCGGCGGCTGCCGTGTGGAAACCCGTTACTCGCTGGTGGATTTTACCGTTGAAAAACGTTTTCAACAGGTGGTTCACGCCCTGGTGAACGATGCCGGCGCAAACGAATCCCAGGAGCCCGGCGATGACAGCTCCGATCTCTGACCCTTTCTCTGATAGCCCGCTTGCTAGCAGGTCTGAAAGCCTAACTAACACCCTTGCCGAACGCCTGAGCCAGCGCAGCCGAAAAGTACAAGCGAAACAGACACCTGAACTGGCTGGCCGCTTGACCCGCATGGTTGGGCTTACGCTGGAATGCGTGGGCGTGCCTATGGTGGTGGGCGACCGCTGCGTGATTCAGAGCCAGGGCAGTGGCGTGGTTGAAGCCGAAGTGGTGGGTTTTGAAGATGAAAAAGTGTATTTGATGCCGCTGACTGCCATAGAGGGCCTGCGCCCGGGCGCATTGGTGGTGCCCTTGTCTACAACCAGCCGGGTGCCGGTGGGTAATCAACTGCTGGGGCGGGTGGTTGATGGCAGTGGCGAGCCGCTGGATGGTAAAGGCCCGCTGTACGCCGAAGCCCGGGTGTCGCTCAGCGGTGACATCATCAACCCGCTGAACCGAGCGCCGGTGCGCCAACCTATGGACGTGGGCATTCGTGCCATTAACGCGCTGCTTACCGTGGGTCAAGGCCAGCGCCTGGGCCTGTTTGCCGGCAGCGGCGTGGGCAAAAGTGTGCTGCTGGGCATGATGACCCGATTTACAAACGCCGACGTTACCGTGGTTGGGCTGATTGGCGAGCGCGGCCGCGAAGTGAAAGAATTCATCGAAGATATTCTAGGCGAAGAAGGCCTGGCCCGCTCCGTGGTGGTGGCTTCACCTGCCGACGATTCCCCCCTGATGCGCCTGCGCGCGGCTATGCTGACCACCCGCATTGCCGAATTTTACCGGGATCAGGGCAAGCGTGTGTTGCTGCTGATGGATTCGTTGACCCGCTATGCCCAGGCCCAGCGTGAAATTGCCCTGGCGGTGGGTGAACCCCCGGCCACCAAGGGTTACCCGCCATCGGTGTTTGCCAAGTTGCCGCAGTTGGTGGAGCGCACCGGCAACGGCCGCCCCGGCGGCGGTTCCATTACTGCCTTTTACACGGTGTTAACCGAAGGTGACGATCAGCAAGACCCGATTGCCGACGCCGCTCGCGCCATTCTGGACGGCCATATTGTGTTGTCGCGACGGCTGGCGGAAGAAGGCCACTATCCGGCTATCGACGTTGAGGCCTCCATCAGCCGGGTTATGCCCCAGGTGACTGACCCGGAGCACTTTGCCCGGGCACAACGTTTTAAACAGGTGTATTCGCGCTACCAGCAGGCGCGGGATCTGATCAGCGTGGGCGCTTATGTCAAAGGCAGCGACCCGGAAACCGATTTTGCCGTTGCCCACATTGCTAATATGCGCCAATTCCTGAAACAGGGACTCAGTGAAAAAACTTCGCTGACCGACAGCGTTGAGCAACTGCTTGCGGTGGTGCCGGAGCGGCGTTCGCCCGAACGCATGCAGGTGGCTACGCCAAATCCAACCGCCGCTGGGAGTAATCCGTAATGCAGCGTTCGCAACGCCTTGGCGTGGTGCTGGCGGTGGAGCAGCGCAAAGAGCAACAGGCGCTGGAACGCATGGGCGAGGCGCGTACCCTGATGGCTCAGCGGGAACAGCAAATTCAGGAACTTAAGCGCTATCATCAGGAATATCGCCAGCAAATCCGTGACGGCCAGCAGGGCGTGATTGCGGTTAGCCGTTTGCAGGCCTGGCAAGCGTTTATGGGCCAGCTTGACCAGTTAATCGGGCAGCAGCAGGTTCAGCTTGAGCAGGCAAATCAGGTGTTTGAAGTTCGTCGCAACGAATGGTTGAAAGCCTGGGAAAAACGCCGTGGTATGGAGAATTTCATCACAACCTGTCGCCAGCAGGAGCAACGCGAGCAAGATTCCCGCGAACAGAAACAGGCCGACGAAGCCGCAGGCCGGGCATTTACACGCCGCCCACGCTGATGCGCTCTGGCATCGATCTTGCTGTACCTCTTTTAGTTTTGTTACTTACGCGGAATAACGGCCACTGAACGCCGTTTTCCGGTTTTCAGGTTATTTCCAAACTACTTCGCGGCCATACGCGGCAAGAGGTTGCCATGTCCCAAATGCTTCTCCCCCAAGGCTCTGCCAGCGCGATCAGTGAACAGGCGGCCAGTCGCCCGGCAAAAAGTCGTGACGGCGGTTACGCCGACAGTGGTAACGGCGGCAACAGCCGTTACCAAGACGTATTCCGTGAACACACGCAAACCCTGGCACGTCAGGATCAGGCGAAGAACCGTTCTGCCGCTCAGCAGACGGCTGCAAAAGATGCAAAAGCCGACGTTCAAAAGGCCGATGCAGCGGATACCGCCAAAAAACCTGAGGATGCTGACCCAAGCAGCCAGGCCAAAGTGGACGACGCGAGCAAGGTCAATGAACCCCGCAGCGACAACACCGAGCCCGGGGCTATAACCAACCCGCAGAACAGCTCTGCCGACAATGTCGACACCGCAGACCTGCCCGACCCGGAACCGGTGGCGCTCACCTTTATGGAATTGCAGGCCATGCTGGCGCCGATGGCGTCGGCCCCCGGAGCCGCCGGCGGCGCGGGGGGTACTAACAGCGCCGCCGGCGTTGCCTTGGCCAGCGCCATGCCAGCAGCGGGCATTCCAGGGCAATCGCTGAATCCGCTGGCGGCGCCTGGTGTTATTAAAGCAGGCACCGAGGGCGCAGCCACGGGCTTGAGTGCCAGCCAGGCCGCAGGCCTGGCCCTTACCGACACCTTGCGCAACGGGGAAAGCCTGCGCCCCGTGGACGGTGCCAATCTGGTGGCCGACAGCCGTCTGCAAAGCAGCGCCGACAGTCTGTTGCAGCAGCCTAACAGCGCCGCCCGGGTACAAACTGACCCGGCACTGGCCCTGCGCGGTTACACAACGTCTGTAGACGTGCCGGTGGGCCAGGCCGAATGGGGCGATAAAGTGATGGGCAAGCTCAGCTGGCTTACCGCGCGCAACATGTCGGTGGCCGAAATCCATCTGTCCCCGGCAGACCTGGGCCCGATGGAAGTAAAGGTGCGCATGCACAACGATCAGGCCAGCATAACGGTGCATGCGGCCAACCCGATGGTGCGTGACCAGCTAGAGCAGCATTCCCATCGCTTGCGTGAGATGCTGAGTGAGCAGGGCGTTTCGCTGGAGCGATTTGATGTGTCTGATCAGTCCCGCCAGCAATCCGGCGAGCAGGGCAATGCTGAAGCCGGCAGTAGCGGTGGTCAGGGCAACCGCGGTGGCAATGGCCTGGCGTCTGAGCTTGGTGGTCAGGACGCCATTTTAGCGGGTGGCCAGCTGGATTTGAGCTGGCGTGGTGAGGTTGACGTGTTTGCCTAGGTAAACTGTTTTGCCCAAGGCTGGGCTTGAACGGTAAACTGCGCGCAATGGCTTATTTGGGCTTCAAAGGACCGATGACTTATGGCAGAGAACACCAGCGCTGATGAACCCGTCGCAAAAAAAAGCAGACTCAAACTCTTTGCGCTGCTGGGTTTTTTGATTTTACTGGCCATTGGTCTGGCTGTGGCCGGTGCGTTCTGGTTTATGAATGGCAGCCTGCCGGGTATGGGTGGTGACGAAACTGCTGAAGAACAGGCGAAAGAACCGGAATTTTTACCCAGCGTTTATCTGGACCTGGAAAAACCCCTGCTGACCACCGTGCAAGCTGACGGCCGCCAGCGTTACGCTCAGGTGCATGTGTCACTGGAAGCAGAAAGCCAGGCGGTGCTGGATGCCGCCCAAGTGCATTTGCCATTGCTGCGCAGCCAGCTGATTCAGCTAATGGGCAGCCGCAGCTTTGATAGTTTGCGTGCCCCGGAGGGCCGGCAGGAGCTGGCACAGGCGATGACTGACAAGGTCAACGAGCTGTTGGCCAACGAAAACGCAGCCGCTATTCGTCAGGTATTGTTCAGCAACTTTGTTGTTCAGTAGCTTTGTTATTAAGTACTGTCTTTTTCAAAACCAGGCTGCTCAGTAATTTTGTGGCTCAGTAAGGTAAGCGTTTGACACAGCCGACATGCGGCCGGAATTTACACAGCGGAATCGACTATGCAGGACTTGCTGTCTCAGGACGAAATCGATGCGCTCCTTCATGGAGTAGACGACGGTGACATCGACACCTATGACGACACCGACGAAGGCGGCGTAAAAAACTACGATCTGGCCAGCCAGGACCGCATCGTTCGCGGTCGCATGCCAACACTGGAAATGATCAACGAGCGTTTTGCCCGCTACACCCGCATTAGCCTGTTCAACTTGCTGCGCCGCAACGCCGATGTGTCAACTGGCGGCGTTAAGATCATGAAGTTTGGCGAATACGTGCACACCCTTTACGTGCCAACCAGTTTGAACCTGTGCAAGATTCGTCCGTTGCGCGGCACCTCGCTGTTTGTGCTGGATGCCAAACTGGTCTTCAAGCTGGTGGACAACTTCTTCGGTGGCCAGGGTCGCCACGCCAAAATTGAAGGCCGCGAATTCACGCCTACCGAAAACCGCATTGTGCAGATGATGCTGGGCCAGGTGTTCCACGACATGCAGGAAGCCTGGCAGTCAGTACTGAAAGTGGATTTCGAGTATCTGAGTTCCGAAGTAAACCCGTCTATGGCCAACATTGTCAGCCCAAGCGAAGTGGTGGTGGTAAGCACCTTTCAGATAGAGCTGGACGGCGGTGGCGGCGAGCTACACTTTGCGCTGCCATACTCGATGATTGAACCTATTCGCGATGTGCTGGACGCTGGCGTGCAAAGCGATATCGACGACACCGACGAGCGTTGGGTAAGCGCGCTTCAGGAAGACATCAAAGCAGTGAGTGTGGCGGTGAACTCTACAATTTGCCGGCGCCGCATTTCACTGCGCGAAGTAGCCAAGTTCAAAGCCGGTGATATCATACCTATCGAAATGGCGGACCATTTAACCGTCACCGCTAACGGTATTCCGATATATACCGCTACGTTGGGCACCCGCGATGACAAGCTGGCACTGAGAATTCACGGGCGGGCGACGTTGCCCAAGGTCAAGAAACAACTGAAGATAGGGCGTACCTGATGGCTGACGACGATAAGACAGACGACCAGAATCTGAGCGAAGACGAAAAGCTGGCGGCAGAGTGGGAAGCCGCCATGGGTGAGTCCGGTGCAGATTCTGACAGCACTGAAGACGACTGGGACGCGGCGATGGCCGAGGCGGCTGGCGCTGAGAATAGCAACAAGGGGAGCGATAAAGAAAGCGACAAAAAAAGCAACGTGCGCGCAGCACCCATGGAAGAGTTTGGTTCAGACAGCGTTGACACGTCAAAAACCTCGCCAGATCTTGACGTGATCATGGACATCCCGGTGACCATCTCGATGGAAGTTGGCAATACCATGATCCCCATCCGTAATCTGCTGCAGCTAAACCAGGGTTCGGTGATCGAGCTTGACCGCCTGGCCGGCGAGCCGCTGGACGTGCTGGTGAATGGCACCTTGATTGCCCACGGCGAGGTGGTCATGGTTAACGATAAATTTGGCATTCGCCTGACTGACGTCATGAGCCCGGGCGAGCGCATCAAGCGCTTGCAGAAGTAGTATGACGTCAAAACTCTGGCAAGCGGCCCCCGTATTCTGGCTGATGGCGGCGTTTCCAGCCATGGCAGAACCGGCTGCGTCGCAGGCGCAAGCGCAACTAAGTGGAGCGACGCGCACGCCGGATACCCTGTCTACTCTGGTGAGCCTGGGATTGGGCCTGCTGGCGGTGATTGCCATTATTTACGGCTGTGCCTGGCTGATTCGCCGTATGACCGGCATGACCGGCATGAATAACAGCGCCATCAAAGTGGTGTCGGTGATGGCCCTGGGCGCCCGCGAACGCATTGCGGTGGTGGATGTGGCAGGTCAGCAGTTGCTGCTGGGTATTACCCCCAGCACCATTCGCACTCTGCACGTGTTCGATGAACCCGTGGTGAGTGTAGGCGGCAGCGCGCCCAGCGGTGAGTTTGCCCGCAAGCTCCAGTCCCTGATGAGTAAAACCCAGGCCCCGGATGCACAACCTTTTACCGACAGCTCGGGCAGATCGACCAATGACCGCAAGATTTGAATCTGCGCGCCTGCTAAGGGCGCTATTGCCGTTACTGACCG
>Ga0307948_1003992_pt1:0-2500 | contig 10896 bp, 15 predicted proteins | sample OrgLakmetagen280_FD_201824 | JGI IMG/M metagenome (GOLD analysis project Ga0307948, IMG submission 201824) | Saline water microbial communities from Organic Lake, Antarctica - #280 | ecosystem: Environmental > Aquatic > Non-marine Saline and Alkaline > Saline | place: Antarctica: Organic...
GTATTGCAATGCAGAGCATGTTAGGAAGGAGCACAGTGCCAGCTGCATTTCATGATTACATTTCATGATTACATTTCATGAGTATGATTACATTTTATGAGGATGTATTGCAATGCAGAGCATGTTATGAGGAAGGAGCACAGTGCCAGCTGCATTTCATGATTACATTCATGATTACTTTTCATGAGGATGACTACATTTTATGAGGATGCATTGCAATACCGAGGATGTTATGAGGAAGGAGCACAGTGCCAGCTGCATTTCATGCTTGTACCATCCTGTTTAGCTATCTATTTCATTGCACAAGTGTTCATCTTAGCGACCGTCATCACTTTCAACCTATAGTGGCAGATTAAAAATTGCTTGTGTCAGACCTGCATGCAAATGCGCTTCAGATACAGACTAGTGCATAAATTGCTCTGCTCACAAAAAGTTGATTGCCTGGCAACCTGGCAACAACCCTTGACTTGCGACTCCCTACCACTTACCTCTTAAGGCATTCAGAAGAACATCTGGTCAGTGCAATTCACCTTTTGTTTAAAAAAGTGGTTGCAGTCAGAGGGTTTCATTTGCGTGTGGTTCCTGTAGGGAGGCTCTGCTGCATACGCTCTGCTAAATGGAAAAAACGGTGTGACTAGCGAGCTGGACCTGGGCGTGGGGTGGCAGGTGAGAGGTGGCTTGTTGAGAGTGAAAGGGGGGAGGGGGGAGGGCTGCAGCCACTCCGCTTTTGTCGGCAATCTAAAAGCGGTGGGCTGTTCTTCAATGGACAGGAAATCCCTTGCTTCTTTGCTGGATATTCTAGCTTATATCCTTGAGGACTGCTAGGGATGAAGGCTTGCTCGACTGACTCTTTTGCTGGGGGCATGCATGATTTTCTAGTCAACAACGACGCTTAAGAGCTGTTACCGCTTGCATATAGGAAATCCTTTTGAATTGCGTTTGCATCACTTCCAGGTCCCTGACTTGACTTCACACACAGTGTCCTCGCAAAAGGAGGTACCTTCATGATGCATACCTAACCTGAAAACAGCGGTGCTTCTCCGCATTGCACCCTTTGTAGGGCGCAAGGGCGCAAGTAGCAACTGTCTTACCTTCGCTTTTTACATTTACCTTTTACGAACTTGTACTAAAACCACCACTCGTGCGATCACCTGCTGCTGCTGCTGGTGCTGCTGCTGCTGCTCGTGCCCTACCCCAGGATCCGGCGGTCATCTCCCAAACCGGACTGTGTGTGTGGCGCAGCGGTCCTCGTCCTGAACTTGACTTCAAGACGCAAGGCAGTTTTCTGCAAGGCCTGATGGCCCTGCTGTGGACCGGGAACACGCACACCACGTACGAGGTTTGTGTAGGGTCTGCGATTCCTTTGAACAACCTTTCTCCCTGTATTTCTCAGTTTGTAATCGATCGCTGGCTACTAGGTTGATTCAGAAAGGCCTCCGACCACTTTTTGTTAGATAGCTAGGGTTGGCCAGAACCATACATTTGTAGGTATATACGATGTACGATGTATATACAGTATTTACGGCAGGGAAATCACCATACATATGGCCATATACGGTGTGTATATACGGTTCTGGCCAACCCTATAGATAGCGCTCCCTTGTACTCAATGGTTACAATGGTTACAATGGGGGGTGACCTTCAGCCAGGTTGTTTGGCTGATCGGCTGCTGACTGGTCTCGGCCAGCCACAAATAAATCCATAAGCTCTGAAAGAAAAAGAAAAACCCTTGCACTCTAGCTGCTTGTGCCAACAGTGCATCTGTGCCTCCCTCAAAGAAGGGTAGGTATATGTTGTGTACATGTAGGGGTTCCCAAGATCATACACACACCGTGCGTAGCATACAATTGTGTACATCACTTCTGCTTGGAACGCTTTGCTTGCCAAACGTATACAGTTTTGGGCGACCCTATGTAGTATCACATAAAGAAATCCCCAGCTAGAGCTACCAAATCAGATACATTTTAAATTTTAAATCTTACACTGTATATTGTTCTGGCTAACCCTGTGTATGACCTTACACAAAGATTTCCCAACCAAACGCTACCAAATTATTTATGTGTGTTTATGGGTCTGGTCGACCCTGTGTATGACCATTTATACAAAAGACGCAGGTCCCCCAACCAACAGAAGCTGCCAAATTAATTATGCTGTGTGTTTTGGGTCCCTGTGTATGATCATATATGGAAGTTCCCAACTCAAAGCTGCCAAAATAATTGCACCATGTAATCATGCTTCTAGCCGACCTTGTGCATTTACGTGCATAACTGAACGCAGTTTACAGACCTGAAGAGGGACATGGACTTAATAAAAGCTGCAGGGGCCACGGCACGCCAGGCAGTGCTGCCTGGCTCAGAAAGTTTAAATGGCCTGTCCAAGGCGATCAACATGAGCTACCAGGTTTGCAAAATTACGTGGCAGTATCCTGTGGGTAATATATTTTTTATGAATGGGAAGGGTTCCCTTGGCTGTGCTGCATTTATTCTTTGTTCCTATCGAC
>Ga0307948_1003992_pt1:7500-10896 | contig 10896 bp, 15 predicted proteins | sample OrgLakmetagen280_FD_201824 | JGI IMG/M metagenome (GOLD analysis project Ga0307948, IMG submission 201824) | Saline water microbial communities from Organic Lake, Antarctica - #280 | ecosystem: Environmental > Aquatic > Non-marine Saline and Alkaline > Saline | place: Antarctica...
AAGTGCCAGCCCTTGCAACTCATTGCAGTCAATCAATCAGCATGATGGACGGTGCACGGGCCCTGCTCAGCATGCAGAGGAGGGAGAAAATGGGCCCCCAAAAGCGCAAGGCATCCCTGCTGCCCTTACATTCCAGCATCCAAGCAGCACCAGCAGTCACATCAGCCGTTTTGTTTTTTGTTTGTTTGGCAGCCTTAAACAATGAACCAGCAACTCAAACAAGTTGTTTGAAACAACTCAATCAACGGACTCAAACAACAGACCTATTCTTTGTATAACTGCTGGTTTTTCCCTTCCTCGTTTGACGACTTTCTTCTCTAACAATCCATGCAGGTTTCTCACCAATCAGCTTTTTGGGTCCAAAAACCCCAGAGTGCACAGTCCGGGGTAAATTCTTGAGTTTCCTATATATTAACAGGAAGCGTCCAGGATCATAACTTTTTGGCGGCACGTGTCAATCCTGATATAAATTATATATTTGGAATCATGGCCTCGAAAGCTATTGATTGATATATATATGAGTCAATTCTGCGGGGAGGTCATGGGCGGTTCTGAAAATTTTCGAGGGGGTCCCCAGAATATTTTTGGGCCACTCCCACGGATTTTTAATTATATGTTTGGAATCCTCAGCTCATGCCCAGTCGAATGGCACCCTTGTTAGGTTATTTAATTAAGGGGGGGTCTGGGTGCCTGGTCATAAAAATGCATGGAATGTCCCCAAGTAGGCCGTGGGGGTGTATTCAAGCAAATTACCAGCAATTGATTCCAAACTTGCAGTTTACGCATTGCATCATGCATAAGTTGCATGACTGAAGTAAAAGAGTGCTTTGGCAAAGGTTTTGGTTGGATTTGTGCACTAAACAGGTGGTCAGTGCAAGAGCGTGCGCACACCAGTTTTTGCCCTATAGCTCATCAGGTATTGCATTATTTGGCATGAGAACTGTGCAGGCAGATAGCTGCTTGAATTCTGAGCAGAATGGTACCCTTTTCACTAATGTAAGGGGTTAGGAAGGAGGGTTTGGGGGTTGGGTGGTCATTTTGGGCCATAGGCCCAAAATTTGGTCGTGCCTGTCTACGATTATTTTCTTGGACGCCTCTGATAATATCCTATGGAATCATATATGATATGGGAGAAATGTCATATTATGCCTCACACCCTAATTGTATGCCTCCTTTGAAAGCTCCCTTCTCTTGCCTGTTGTTGCTGCCCTTTAAGCTGTGTGCCCTTCCCTGCACCTCACACTACAGAATGAGATAAAAGGCTTGTTGAACAGCCAAGGCACAAAAGTGCGGGCTGTGTTCAAGCCTGAGCTCCAAGAGCTGACACTCAACACCTCAACTTCTCAGCAGAGGATCCCATACGGCTCCGTAAAAAAGATTGAAGCCCAACCCATAGAAGGCCAGGTGTGTGGGGTTGGAACGTAAGCATTTAATGTAAAAAGGCAATTGGTCTTGGTCTGGATTTAGTTCCAATCGTAAATGGGTATTGTAAAAATACAACCTTCGTTTATAACAGTGTGCCCGCTGGAAAGTGCCATCCTACGCTGCCCGTTGGAAAGTGCCATCCTACGCTGCCCGTTTTTTACATGCTGTCCGGCTCAAGGAAGTGCAACTGCATGACACAGCGTCCTTTGTCCTTCCCTGCCAGTAATGCACTATTTGTAGGGTTGGCCAGAACCGTATATATACACCGTATTTGACTGTATATTTGGTGATTTCTCTGCCAAAATTACCGTATATACACCGTATATATATGGTTCTGGCCAACCCTAACTATTTGCGCTTTTGTTTTTTTCTTCTTTCCTCGCAGCAAACGCATTAGTATTTCCCATTGAATCCCATGATGTTCCTTGTTTCGAATGTCATTTTTGTGCTGTTTGCAGGAGGAGTACTCAATAGTATCCCTAGTCATGGAGTCTGGCAAGTACTGGTGCGTACTAGTTTTCCACTAGTTTTCTGTCAAAAACTGCTCTAGTTGATCACTTGCCAAGTAGATGTAATGCATCATTCTTTGGCCCTCGGCATCAGTAGGTGGCTTCACTTACTCTCAATAGAAACAGTTATAGCACACTTCCTTTTTGTTGCCCTTGTTGTGTGTGTGCGCAGGCTCTATTTCTTCCCCAGCCAGCACATAGCATCATTGAAGATCCGAATGTTAGGCATGGAGTCACTCCTCTACGCGTAGCCCGGCATACGACGTGTGCCCTATGGCGTAGTGAGGAATAGTTGTTTCGGAGAAGAAGAGCAGGCTTTTATGTAGGCTGGACTAGGAATATGATATGGCAGTTGTGTAATCGTGAGCATCATTTAATCTGGGATCTCATGAAGAAAAGAATGTGTAGATAGGCAACAGGCAATTAGATCAACCCTCCCCCTGCGGCATCCAAAGGTTGAGGAATAAATGGTTCAGGGTTCAATGGCAGCCTGCTGGACCTGATGTACATCAACGCATCACATCATGGGGCTGAATGCAGGGTACCTGGTCGCTTTGCTGGAGGCCCTCCACGTAGGCCCTCCCTACTTCTTTGAAGGATGCTTTGAGTTTGGAATTTGCAGGATAAGGTAAAGCAATGTAAGGTTACATCGTTGTATATGCACCAGGTGATGAACGACAATGTCCGAACGACAATGTCCTGGTGAAGATGAATATGTTCAGAACGAGGTGCATGCTCTTTTAATTTGCCAAGACCATCGAGTTTGTGAGCTGAGGAAACACTTTTCCTTCCTGTTTACGCCTTTTTTTGAGGACTTTTCAGCAACCCAACCCTTTTTGCTGCAACAGGTCAACAACCAACTTGTTCATGATTTCCTTTCTCAGCAGAACAATAGACTTTTTCTTTTTCTTTCTGAGCTTATGGATTTATTTGTGGCTGGCCGAGACCAGTCAGCAGCCGATCAGCCAAACAACCTGGCTGAAGGTCACCCCCAATTGTAACCATTGTAACCATTGTATATGCACCAGGGGGCATCTGAGCGGAAGCTTGGAAACAGCCCGTAACCACACCTAGTCCTAGCTAAACAAAAAGGTAAGGTAAGGTAAGGTTACATCGCTATATATGCCTCTGGTGGGCATCTGAGCGGGAGCTTGGAAAAAAGCCTGTAACCAAACCAAAAAAACGCTAGAAAAATCAAGGGAACAGGGCTAGGCACTTAGCTACAAAAGAGGCAACACCAAAAATATCAGGTTGGTTCATAAAGGTCCTCAAACGAGCTGGGCCATCCTCAAATTGAGGTGGAAAGATAAGCTGTTGCTGTGTGCGAAGTCTGACTAGTTTAGTTTAGTTTGGATTACAAAGGCATTCAACCTGGAATGGCTGCTCAACCTATGAGAACGAGGTAAACCTCAAAACAAACCAAGTAAAAAAAAGGGCTGTAACGCAACTGGAAAATGCTAAC
>Ga0307948_1003999_pt1 | contig 10888 bp, 12 predicted proteins | sample OrgLakmetagen280_FD_201824 | JGI IMG/M metagenome (GOLD analysis project Ga0307948, IMG submission 201824) | Saline water microbial communities from Organic Lake, Antarctica - #280 | ecosystem: Environmental > Aquatic > Non-marine Saline and Alkaline > Saline | place: Antarctica: Organic Lake...
CCCCCCCCCTCTTCTCAACACACCCACGTCCACACCCACACCCATACCCACTGGTCAATGAAGAAGATGCGGTCTGTGTCGGAGGGAGAAGTGCCTAGAATGATGTTGTCTGGAATTGTATCAAAGTCGTTGTTCTCATCAAGCTTGGAGGGGTGCTCGTCACTCCAGGGATCGGGGGGCTCCTTTTTTCGTGCCAAGCGTCTTGGCGCTTCTTCTAGGGTGTCGTCATCATCTTCACTGACAAGCCCAGCTGCTGAGTGTATGAGTCATGCGTGGTTGTGTGTGTGTGTGTGTGTGTGTGTGTGTGTGTGTGTTCGTGTCCATGCGCGTGCAATCGCTTGTGTGCACGTGAGTGTGCTCATGCTCTGGTCTGATGCACATGCTCATGCCATGCTTTTTGTTTAAACATGCTTGGCTCACCTGCTGCAGCCTCCCCTGAGCCTGCTCCACCCACAGCGTCTGCGCTGCTGCTGCTGGTGGACATGGGTTGGGATGGAGGGGGTGGGGGAAAGGAAGGCTGGCCGCTGCTGCGTCGTGCTTGCTGTAGCAGGGCAGCTGCCGAGAAGGGCAGGGAGGAGGGCACGGAGCGGGCTCTACCTGCCCCAGGGCATGAGGCCTGAGAAAAACATGCTGCTGCAAGAGAGGAGGGGGGACTGGAGGAGGGTGACGCGCGTGTTCTGATACTGCTGCCTGCCAAAGCAGCGAGTGGCTGGCTTCGGATGCTGGCACAGGAGGAGGTGTGCCTGCTCAGGCCCCTCAAGAGTTGCTGTTGCCAGGACATTAAACGAGGTTGAGGATCACTGAGCCATGCGCAAACTAATTGCAAACAAAAATTATGTAACAGGGGCAAACTTTTTTACTTTTGAATGGAACATACTTTAAAATTTTTGGATAGAGCACCCTCAATCGAAGAGTGTAGAGGTACCAACCTGCCAGAGCATGCGAGCACGTGCGCGCGCACAAGCACACACACACACACACACACACACACACACACACACTTCACACACACACACACACACACACACACACACACTCACTCACTCACACACAACACACACACACGCGCACACACACACACACACACATACACACACACACAAACATGCACACACATACACACACACCAGTCACTTGCGCGCGCACACACACACACACACACACACACACACACAGACACACACACACACGCACGCACACACACACACTCTTGCACAAACGCACACACACACGCACACACACATACACACACATGCTCACAAACACAGCACGCGCACTGCTTGAACTCACTGACAACCTGTTTCTTGCTCAACCTCCTCTGCAGGGCGTTCTACGCCACCACTTCCAACCCATGGCAGGCCGCAAGCCCATGTCAGGCACCACAATTTCCTTTGCGGTGTCCCTCGCGATCTTGCTCGTCAGCGTATGCATGTACTACGGCAACGTAATTGTGCTCTTCAAGGACATACCCACCCTTATCGATACCATGGCCATCTCCTTGTTCCCCCGAGAGCCTGATCTGGTGGCCTACACATGCTTAAGCCCTGATGGCAGCGAGGACTTCAAGCTGCTTGTGGAAGAACTTGATAGGGGGGGGGCAAACGTGCATGGTGTGGGGCTGGGGACTTTTGACGGCATGAGAGGGTTGCAGGTAGGCACTGGCACGAACATGCGCACGCACGCACACACACACAAACACGCACGCGCACACACACAAACGCGCACGCACACACACATGAGTGCACACATGCACACACGCACATACACACGCATTTGCGATACGCACACACAAGCACACACATACACGCACACACATGCCCATGCTTACGCACACACTCCCTAACGCACATCTGCAGGCGCTGCGTCACGTCCCTAAAGGAGAACTGATCCTCTCCGTGCCCTACACATTTGCATTATCCATCGCCACAATGTCTGCAAGGTGCGATCAACGCGCATTGTTGCACACACGCGTGAGACCACAAAACTTTCACATGCAACGCCCCCTCTCTTGTGACCTGACTTTGCACCCTAAGGAAAGAAGAGTGTGCACAAAGTGCAAATTCTCCACAGGGCCCTCCTTCCTTGACTGTGTGGAGTGCATTTGAAAAATGAAATATGAATAGCCCACGGCTGCTTGGTACATTGTATGCTGTAAAGTAGGAGGCGCCTCTTAGCTATTTATACCAATGGAGGCAGCAACTGGCAGCTTTTGGCGTACAGCTGTTGTGTGACTTCTGACTTCAGCGTGCATCTGTAAGATCCGAAATGTGCAATCTAAGGTTGTTTGGGGTGTCCCTCAAGAACATAGACAGGCTGACAATGAAGGTGATCACCTTTCCTTCACCCCACTTCATTGGTATGTATGTCTAAGTGACAGGTTGTACCTAAGCGTGCTATCTAAGCGTGCTATCTAAGCGTGCTATCTAAGCGTGCTATCTAAGCGTGCTATCTAAGCGTGCTATCTAAGCGTGCTATCTAAGCGTGCTATCTAAGCGTGCGTGCTTGGTTTACTATGTTGATGCATCATGCTATGCTGCATACGAAGCTCGCAAGCGTTTTTCCCCTTTCAGTTCTTAGAGCAGCAAATGGTAGTTCACACAGCATGCAGCTCTCCTTTGGGCACTTGGTACAAGGCTCGGTGCTCACACAGATCTGCTTAGTACTTAGTGCAGCTCACTCATAAGTAGGGTTGGCCAGAATCGTGTATGTACGGTGTATATACGGTGTTTTTGGCTGGGAAATTACCGAATATACGGTCAAATACGGTGTAAATATACGGTTCTGGACAATTCTCTCATAAGTATGTACGCAGGTATCCACATTTGTGATGGATTACTCAAATGATAGGTGACCCACGTGACTACGCACCATAAAGACTACTGTGCTGGGATTGAGTCATGCTCGTGCGCATACCTTGCCCTGTGCACACAAGCATGCGTGCCTTTTCATCGAAAATGTGCAGCACTGTGTGGCTACTTCACCGCGTGCATGCTGAAGTACGCACGCGTGTGTTTGCGCCTGACCGCCCTCCAACTATGAAATAAGCTTACGTGTCTATTTCCTTGACTGTGCTTTTTGCATGAGACAGATGAAATAAGCTTACTCTGCATGAGACAGATGAAAAAAGCTTACATTGCATGAAACAGATGAAATAAGCTTACTTTTAGGGTTGGCCAGAACCGTATATATGCACCGTATATGACCGTATATTTGGTGATTTCCCTGCCAAAAATACCGTATATACACCGTATATATATGGTTCTGGCCAAACCTACTTACTTTGCATGAGACAGATGAAATAAGCTTACTTTGCATGAGACAGATGAATTAAGCTTACTTTGCATGAGACAGATGAAATAAGCTTACTTTTAGGGTTGGCCAGAACCGTATATATGCACCGTATATGACCGTATATTTGGTGATTTCCCTGCCAAAAATACCGTATATACACCGTATATATATGGTTCTGGCCAACTCTACTTACTTTGCATGAGACAGATGAAATAAGCTTACTTTGCATGAGACCGATGAAATAAGCTTAACTCTGCATGAGACAAATTAAATAAGCTTACTTTGCATGAGACAGATGAAATAAGCTTAACTCTGCATGAGGCAGGTTATTTATGCTTAACTCTGCATGAGACAGATAAAATAAGCTTACGTGCCTTGTTCCTTGACTGTGCACTTTGCATGATACAGAGTTGGCCAGAACCAAACATGAACACGTATATACGGTGTGAATTCAATGTTCTTAGGAGGGAATCTTCATGTATACAAGCTACGGTGTGTGTATACGGCTCTGGCCAGACCTATACATGAATAGGGTTGGCCAGAACCATGTATATACGGTGCATATACGGTGTTTTGCGCAGAGACATCACCAAATATATGGTCATACATGGTGTGTTTATACAGTTCTGGCTAACCCTACACATGAACCGTGAAGATCACACGTGTGTGATTTTACCTTTCCCCTTTACATCTCCCATTCAAGGTGCAGTGTGCACGTGTGCACTTGAATTGTGAAGTGAGCATGTGAGTGCTCGCACCTCTCCTTCCTTGACTGTGTGGAGTGCATATGAAATGTGAAATATGAGGTCTGAAATATGAAATATGAAATATGAAGTATGAAATATGAAGTATGAAATATGAGGTATGAAGATACACGTGTAGGCCCGATATGTTCCCTGACCACTATGCAGTCTGCACTTGGACTGTGAAGTGAGCTCACGGTGCCTTCTCCCTTGACTGTGCCGAGTGCATGCAAAGTAAGAAAACACGCAAATGCCCGGCCTTTTCCCACTCCACCGTACAGTGTGCACTTAAAACTTGGACTATGAAGTGAGCTTACGGTGCCTCCTCCCTTGACTGTTCCCAGTGCATGCGAAGTAAGAAACACGCAAATGCCCAGCCTTTTCCCACTCCACCGTACAGTGTGCACTTAAAGCTTGGACTGTGAAGTGAGCTTACGGTGCCTCCTCCCTTGACTGTGCAGTTTGCATGTAAGCCATGAAAAGATAACACGTGCGTTTCCCGTTATCCCTGTGCAGTGCGCAGGCTGGTGCTGCCACCACAGGCTGGAAGTACGTTGTAGACGGTGACATACATTTGGACACCTTTGCTTTGATGTACGAGGCATACGTGCGTGGGTCACGTTCACCTTGGCGGCGCTACTTTTGCACCCTGCCCCAGTCGTATGATCTGCCCACGGAGTACAGGTGTGTGTGTGTGTTGTGTATTTGTGTGGGCGTGCATGCATGAATTTAAGCCGCCCCTGCTCCAGCTGTATGAGTATGAGCGTTCTGTGCATGTATTTGCGTGTGTTTGTGTGTTGTATGTTGTATGTGAGTGTGCATGTGCGTGTGTGCGTGTGTGTGCGTGTGTGTGCGTGTATTGTGTTTGTGTGCACACTTGTTGGCCCTACTTTGCACCGTCCAGTGCACTATCTTACTGGTGTGTGGCAGCAGCAATCGACGTCGTTGATAAAATTCCAATAAAATTCTGCTGGTAGTCTCGCAAGGCTTGGATGCAGAGACGACCCAAATATGTGGCTGCTCCACAGATTCTTTCACGGAGGGTCAGTAAACGCTCTCCTGCACCAAAAAACTTGTAAATCCCTTCCTGTGCACGTGGCTCTGTTACTTCAATTTTTTGACCTTTTGACCCCCTTTTGTGCAGTGACGCTTGGAGCCAGGAGGTGGTGGCCTCGCTCCCAGACTTGCAGAGATTTGTGGCTAAGCGCAAGAAAGAGGTGCTTGTGTGTGTGTGTGTGTGTGTGTGCGTGCGTGTACGTGCGTGCGTGTGTGCATGTGCGTGTGTGTACGTGCGTGTGTGCGTGTGTGTGTATGTGTGTGTGCATGTGCGTGTGTGTGTGTGTGTGTGTGTCAAAGGACCAGCACTTGGCCAGAGCCTTCTCCCATCAAAGATACACACACTTGGCCAGAGCCATACACACACTCAGCCAGAGCCATATAAGCACTCAACCAGAGCCTTCTGTCGTCATAAGCACAAATTGCCCTCTTTTGAAGCAGCAGTAAATGCCTGTGTTTGAGGTACACATTTCCTTCTGACGTGGCCTCCATATCCAGACCCGATTTGGGTTGAAATTATATGCTCAGATGGTACGGTGGAGTCAGGGAATACCTCTTTTTCTTTACATAGAAAGTGTTTGTTTTTTTCTAAATTATAAGCTGCATTCCATTTGTGACTTCTTCCATCCTACTGATGCATGCATCGCAAACCTGTGCTTTACCCTGCCCACCACAGCTGGCGCACTTTGAGGGCATCACCAAATCTGCGCTGTTTGAGCTGAGAGGTGCGTGCGTCGATTGTCTATTGTTCTGCCTCATTGTGCATGCGCATATGAGCAGTGTCGTGAGCGTGTACAGGTGCCTTAACATGTATTTACCAGTTATGCCCTAAAATGTATCTATATTTACCAGTTATGCCCTAAAATGTATCTACCAGTTATGGCTCAAAATGTATGTACCATTTAGGGTAGACCCTGACTGAATCATTACGTTGCGCATCACGTGCAGGTGGCTCCCAGCTCCTCAAGAACGTGTCCAGGTCAACCCTCCGCTCCCTACACAACAGTGAGTGGGAAGGCCTATGGGCTCTGTTTACTCCCTTTGATTTCACGTCATTTTCGGTTTCTGGTCTGGCGCACTTCCATTGAAACCATTGCTGCCAGAAACACTAGGACAAAAGAACAGAAAGCAAACCACGACTATGTCGCTCGACTCGCACAAAGACTTAGTCGCGTGCCGGTATTTCCAAAGGCGCACATAAGCGCACTCAATGAGCTGGGGCCTATTCTTTACAATTTCAAGGCAAAAGCCTGTCTTTGGGCAATGACGAAAATATTATGTGTAGTGCTGAGACTGCTCACCTGAGTGCATGTAGCAAGCAAATTAAATACAAACCACAAACAGTAGAAATCAGAGAGCTGCAGAGGTAAACAGGATCTCATGCTTTTTGGTAAAGTTGAGCTGTAAATAATCTCATTCATGTTTGTGGACGCACACTGTTTTAAGGGTGCCAGGCGCAACTAAACGCAGGGTGCTACAGAAATGCTGCACACACGTGTGTGTGTGAGTGTGTGTGTGTGTGTGTGTGTGTGTGTGTGTGTGTGTGTGTGTGAGTGTGTGCACACGTGTGTGTGAATGTGCGAGTGCGTGTGTGTACGTACATGTGCGTGTGCGCACTTACCTGTTGTGCTTATGAGGTGCACTCTCAATACGTGACAAATGTGTGTTTGTGTTCCTTTCAATGAGTCTAGGGTGTCGTTCGATTTGCTGTGCTGTGCATCTGTGTGTGTCTCGCGTCACGTATTAAGAGCAGCTGACTGTGACTGTGCTGTGTGTGACTGTGACTGTGCTGTGTGTGACTGTGCTGTGTGTGACTGTGACTGTGCTGTGTGTGACTGTGCTGTGTGTGACTGTGATTGTGCTGTGTATGACTGTGCTGTGTGTGACTGTGCTGTGTGTGACTGTGACTGTGCTGTGTATGACTGTGCTGTGTGTGACTGTGATTGTGCTGTGTATGACTGTGCTGTGTATGACTGTGCTCTGTGTGACTGTGCTGTGTATCTGTGTGCCTCGCGACAAGTGCAGCTGTCTGCACAGCACTCTCTTTGCTTTTGTGTCAGACATGAATAGCAAAGCATGGTGTAGCAACTAGCAAAGCCTCTGTCGGAATGCTATGACATTGAGCACTTTATCAACGAGAGGTGCATTGTCTTGTGTGTGCGTGCGTGTGCGGCTGCAGAGGCTTACTTGGCTGCCAAAACACGCACCCTGTCTTGGGACCTGGAGGAGGCAAACCAGAACAAGTTCAAGGTAGGGGGTGGGGTGGGGTGGGGTTGGAAGGATAAAGGTCGAGTTGGGAATAGCTAGAAATAAGTTCAAGGTAGGGGGTTTGATGGGGTTGGAAGGATAAAGGTCGAGTTGGGGATAGCCAGAAATAAGTTCATATGTTCAAGAACAAGGGTTCGTGTCTTGGTTCCGTAGCGCATTGCGTGATGGAAGGGGCAAAAAGCAATATAGGAGACGGCTACTTCTCCCCCCTTTTTCCATTCCATGCGTATTAGGATCTATTTTTACAACCTATTACAACCTATTACAACCTATTTTTTTTATAACCTGGGAGATGGTCTAGGGGTGAGAGCTGGAAAGCCAGAAGATTGTGTGTGTGTGTGTGTGTGTGTGTGTGTGTGTGTGTGTGTGTGTGCGCGCGCGGAAACAGAAGGCAAATCAGGAAGCGAGCACTTAAAACAAACGCATGACAAAGAGAGTGATGAATAAATGTGACTGCCAATGTATTGCTACCGTATTGTTTTCTTTTCAAAGATGCGCCAAACGTCTCTGCCCATGTGATATTTGATATTTACGTTGTGAGATCCTCAGTCTCGGGTAGCCTTGAGTTGGTATCTGCGAGGCTTACTTTTTCTACCTTTTCTTCAGGTTGAAGAACTCATCATGAGATGCTCAGTCCTGGGTAGCCTTGAGTTGGTATCTGCGAGGCTTACTTTTTCTACCTTTTCTTCAGGCTGAAGAACTCATCATGAGATGCTCAGTCTTGGGTAGCCTTGAGTTGGTATCTGCAAGGCTTACTCCTTCTACCTTTTCTTCAGGCTGAAGAACTCATCATGAGATGCTCAGTCTTGGGTAGCTTTGAGTTGGTATCTGCGAGGCTTACTTCTTCTACCTTTTCATCAGGTTGATGGACTCAAAAAGGTTATGAACCCCAACCCACAGCCACTTCAGTGTTGATCGACCGGTGGCTGGTATTGCCAGCTTCAAGCAAATCATTTTTAAGCCACGTCTTATTTACGTGTACAGCTCAGCTCGCAGCTCACCCTGTCCTGCCTCGATGGAATAACACCTGCTGAAGTACTTGGTATTGTACTCAATCACCTTTTCTACCTTTGCACACGCACGGATACACACGTGCACACACACACGTCCACACATACACGCACACACACACGTGCACACACACTCACACACACGTGCACACACACACACTCACACACGCGCACACACATGTGCACACACAGCTTAACCTGCCACAATCGCTGTCCTGGCTGAGCGAGGTGGGTCTCATGGTCCCTATCCTGGACATGGCCAACCACGCGGGCAGAGACACTGCCAGTGCAGCTTTCACCATAGACTACACGGGAAAGCATCTGCGCAAGGAGGTCGGTGAGTGCGCTGGGAGATTGCCGGCAGGGACAGCCCTCTGCATGGCACACATGTCTGATGTCATGATCCTCTGATCCCCCTGCCCATAGCGCTGCATGCCTTAGAGGTTAGGTACACCCCTTTCCTGACTAACCCAGCCCAGGATGCTCAACCCACACAGCACACGTACACACAACACGCTTGCACATAGCACACGTACACACACACACGTATACACACATGCTGACGCGGTTTGGCAAAAGGCAGCTTTGCGTTGAGCACTGAGTATATTACTATGAAACGTGCTGTCAGCCTGCCCTGTCAGTCTGCCCTCTCAGGTTCAAACAGTGATAGGAGTGTGGTATGAGTGGTGAGCTGCCAGAGCGCTCAAACTAAACTTGAAAAGGGAAGGCCACACAGTAATAGGAGAAGGCCAAACAGTAATAGGAGTGTGGTATGAGTGGTGAGCTACCAGAGCGTTCAAGCTACACTTAAAAGGGAAGGCCATCGGTCTGCCTTCCTGCAGGGGGTGTTTACTCACTGGGAGATGAGCGGCCTGCACGTGCTAATCGCAACTCCGAGAGGCTGAGCAAGAGCAGGGCAACTCCCTCACTGAGCCTGGTTGCGCTGCGTGACATCTCTCCTGGGGAGCAGGTGTGTGTTTGTATGTGTGTGTGCACGCGTGCGTGCGTGTGTGTCCGTGTGTGTGCGCGTGTTTACGTGTGTCCGTGTGTGTGTAATATGCTGGTACGCGAGTATGCGTGTGTGTTAGGTTATATGTAGGGTTGGCCAGTACCGTATATATACACTGTATATTATGACTGTATATTATGACCGTATATCTGGTGATTCTCCTTCCAAAAATGCCGTATATACACCGTATGTATAGGGTTATGGCCAACCCTAATTTCACGTGTAATGGCATTTTGGAATGCATTGGCAAATGGGGAGGATGGAGGGTTTGTGTGCGCGTGTCAGTGTATATGTGTATGTATCGTATGTATGTGTGTATGGCAGGCTCTTTCTGGCATTATATGTTCCTGAAAGGCTAGTATTGTTCCTTTTCTTCCTCCACTCTAAACATATGTGCACACTGCAACTTAACGCATTCGCTTCAATTTGCGTCTGAACCCCTGCTTCTGTCCTGTATCACTGCAGATCACATTTTCGTACCTGCCTGAGGACGATATCCGTCCCCACTGCAACGATAGGTGGCTCCTTGAATATGGTGCGTGCGTGTGCGTGCGCGTGCGCATGAGTGTGTGTGCTTGTGTGTGTACGCGTGAGTTTTTCCTACTATGTGCCGGACATACTTGTTGTTAACAAGTTAACTTTTGGTAGCATATCGTGAATGTCTCTAAAAAGGACCTCTCTCCCTGACACTGCTACCCTCAAGTTTGACCATTATGAAGTCTATACATCAAACAACATCCATTAAATTCAGTCATAGGGTCACGCACTATGAATTGACCTGTTGCACCGTGTGAACTCATAAATAATCATGTTGCACCGTATGAACTCATAAATACTCAACCTGTTGCACCGTGTGAACTCATAAATAATAAATAATCATGTTGCACCGTATGAACTCATAAATTATCAACCTGTTGCACCGTGTGAACTCATAAATAATCGACATGTTGCACCGTATGAACTCATAAATACTCAACCTGTTGCACCGTGTGAACTCATAAACTAAATGTTGCACCGTGTGAACTCATAAATGATCATGTTGCACCGTGTGAACTCATAAATACCGTCCGTTCACGATCACTTCGTGACCACACTCAAAAAATTAATTAAAATTACGATTTTTAGTTCGCGAGGGGGTTTGGGGATTAATTTTTGAGTTCGAGGGCACTTCGGGATGTATGGCCCTGCCGGGAATTATTTTTTGAGTTCCAGAGCCCCCTTGTGAATGCTGCCTGTGCACTGCTATTGCTGTTTGTTATGGCTGAAGCTGTGGCTGAGGCTGAAGCTGTGGCTGAGGCTGAAGCTGTGCTCAGAAGCAGGTAAAGAGAGGTGATGGGAATACATGCAGCAAGAGCCACTCTCTACTCTCTACATTCACTCTGAAGGGGCGATGAGGGGTGGAGCCGCGCAGGCACCCCACAGGCCTCTTCCCAGCCTCGCCCCTTGCCTTTGCCTCTTCCTCTTGCAGCTCCTTGAGCTGCCTTTCCCTCTGCAGCTTCTCACGGTCCCTA
>Ga0307948_1004003_pt1 | contig 10883 bp, 10 predicted proteins | sample OrgLakmetagen280_FD_201824 | JGI IMG/M metagenome (GOLD analysis project Ga0307948, IMG submission 201824) | Saline water microbial communities from Organic Lake, Antarctica - #280 | ecosystem: Environmental > Aquatic > Non-marine Saline and Alkaline > Saline | place: Antarctica: Organic Lake...
GAACAATAGACTTTTTCTTTTTCTTTCTGAGCTTATGGATTTATTTGTGGCTGGCCGAGACCAGTCAGCAGCCGATCAGCCAAACTACCTGGCTGAAGGTCACCCCCCATTGTAACCATTGTAACCCTAACCCTTTTAAAGAGCTGGGTCTTGATTCTCAAAGAGTAATAAACTTGTTTCCAAGCTTTATGTTCATTCTGTCAATTAAGCTGCCAAACTTGTTCATACCAACGTGCCCTTTCTAGCACTATTATCAACTCTCATCAGGAGACGGTTTCAGGTCAAGCCTGCAACCCTCCTGATCCTCATTGATATTGTTTTCCTTTGGTGGAGGAGTTTTACAGTACCCGGTAGTACCAAAGTGGCTCCTTTTCCTTAATTAATGTGGGGAGTGGTCTTCACTGCCTTTTCTTTTTTTTTCTTTTCATTCAGATTACTTCGGAGCCAGCACATTAAAACCCCTCATTGCTGAAATCAAGTCGTAAGCCACTCAACGAGCATGCATAAAAAGCCTTAACAACAAGGCAAATGCATGGACTGCAGTGTGCCTACATACAATAGAGAAATATTGCGCAGCAAAGTAAATTATCAAAACAGTGTATTTATTGAACGCAGGCCCTGAAGATCCCCTTCAGGTTTTCCCAAAGCTAGCGCATGCGTGCCTTGTCACAAAGATGCACCCGTCCAAGTAGAACAGCGAAAAGAAATTGGATTCGGTCTAACAAACAGCGAGGCCAAGGACGCACGTTATCCGGTTCAAGTCAAGTTCTGATTGCACTTTATCACAACGTCATGACCACGAACTAGTTTGTAGATGTAATTACTGATGGCGTTCAGGGAGTAGGCGTGCGTGTGTGGGTCAGCATGGCACACCAGGTTCTGTGGAAGACCAGCTTGCAAGGCAAACACCATTTGCACCATTCATGACCAGCATCAGAGCAAGCCTGTTGTTTAAAATGCCTGATCAAGCACCCCACATTCACAAAGGACCATTTTTGCACGGTGAGCCTGCCTTAACAAGGCTGCTCGCTCGTTCAGTCCTCTCTGACCAACCCACCAACATGCCAAGAAACCACATGGCACGGCACGACACATGAAGGCACACTACACAGCACAGGGTGCGACATGCCATGAAACCACACATGGCACGGCACACATGAAGGCACACTTCACAGTGCAGGGTGCGACATGCCATGAAACCACATGGCACGGCACACATGAAGGCACACTACACAGTGCAGGGTGCGACATGCCATGAAGAGCCCCTGATCTCTGGCTAGACGAGCCTCTTCTAAGTGAGGACAGCACAGCTCAAAATATCATCGTGGCCGATCATCAAAACTTCATCAGGCCAAGTGAGGGCAGCACAGCTCAAAACATCATGTCCTGTGCACAGTTCAGAGAATAGAGACGCCGGTGAGTGCTGTGGGGTGTAGGTTGTTCCAGTTGTTCCAATTTCTCCAAATTTTACATGTTTTGCATACGCAGCCTAGCAGTCGCACGTCTTGACTGATGGCTTACTCTGTAAACTCTGTGGGTTGTTCCAGGTTGAGCAGCCATGCCAGCTGTATGCTAGTCCAAAATCAAGTCTCCCAGACATTGTTTTGGACCAAATTTTGACTTTTCGTAATATGTTAATCACTTGAGCCATCCTTATGTTCGTGGGATGAAGCTGATTTGCCCTTTAATGACACACACATATACATGTGCAGGCACACCAACACACATGCAAGCGCACAAACGCGCATGTGTATGCATACGCACACACGCACTGGCTGGGCTAAGTGCCCACCGGGATTGGTGCGGGAACGGCTAAAATACTTCTTCACAGAGTCCTGAATTACCCGGGGTTACTTATAATGGTTATGAAATTTGAGTCCGGGATAAGTGCGGTAAGGAGAGATTTGAGAAAAAGTAAGTAGAATCGTGTCCAAGATTTGAGTCCAAAATAAGTACGGTAAGGAGATTTAAGTCCAAGATAAGTAGATTTGAGTTCAAGATCTAAATCCAAGTAAGTTGATTTGAGTCCAGGATACGTACGGTAAGGAGAAATTTGAGTCCAGGATAAGTGCGGTAAGGAACGGCACCTAGTTATAGAGGGTTAGTCTGGCCAAAGGATTACTGGTAGGGTTGGCCATGTACATACGGTGTATATTCGGTATTTTTGGCAGGGAAATCACCAGATATACGGTCATATACGGTGTATATGTACGGTTCTGACTAACCCTAGTAAATGGCTCCTTACTCCACACATGCTGGCCACTGTTTTTAAAGCAGGATGTGGACCTTGTTTGTTTGCGCCCAACCCAGCTGGCACAAACTGCTGGAGAATCCAACCCACCAGCATGCATTGATGAGAGCCAGAGGCCACACACAAGATAACAAGGTCCAAAAGAGCCTAGGCCTAAACAGTCACACACAAGCCACAAGTCACACACACACACACACAAACACACAAGCTAGAGTTCACACCAAATGCTAGAGTTCACACCTCTGGCCTGGGCGTTCACACACGAGCCGCAAGTCATGCACAAGCCAGGAGTCACAGCAGAATTAATCCAGCCAGGGCGTCCATGTGCTTGCACATCCCCCCCCCCCCCCCAAAACTTGAATACCCTCCTCCCTCACCCACCTCATATAGGAGACAGGAGGCAAGGTCTGATTCCATACTCGTAAATAGGGTTGGTCATAATCATGTATACCGTACAGACCGTAAATCATCGCGTACCGCAAACATTTCTGACCCCCTTGCGGTGTGTTGGGAGCATTTATTAATTAAGTGACAAGGGCCTCCTAAGCTCCCATTGGAATTAAATAAAAAAAGTTGAGCTTGAACGGGAACAGGCCGGGAAAGCCTCCTTAGCCGCCCCTCAAGGCCCCCCTTAGCCGCTCCCTTAGCCGCCCCCCAAAGTGGACAAACAGCTTGGGAGGCTGGCCCTCTCTTGGGGAGGAGGGACACCAAGAGAAAAGGACTCCAACCCCTTCACATGCACATGCACGCACCACGTACGCGCGCACACACATACACAAGTACACAACGCACGCACGCACACACGCACATACACTAACGTATACACACGCACGCACGTACACAACGCACGCACACATGTATGTGCACTAGGTCACATTGGGGTAGTAATTACATTGTGTGGCCCTCGCATAGGCTCGCATTGGGGTTAATTAATTGGTTGTTTCAGACCTCGCATTGGTCAACGGTCTGTACGGCATACATCATATGATGCCCAAAACATTGAAGGATTCCCCTGCTGTAATAATTGTACACACACGGATCAGATATTGGTCATGACCAGCCCTTTTCATTTGATTGACAACCTAGGCACGTAAGTCATTGTACTAAAGCTTCGAGGTGTTCGCACACAATGGCACAAAGACACCCTCGCCCCCCTCACCACACCCACCTTTCATGTGGGGCAGCCAAAACATACAAGTATACACATTGGAGAACATACAAGTGGTCACACCGGAGAACATACAAGTATTCACACCGGAGAACCGGAGAACATACGAGTTTACACACCGGAGAACATACAAGTTTACACACCGGAGAACATACAAGTATATACACCGGAGAAAAACGTAGGTAGAAGACTTACTTGCCAAAATATAGCGTACGTTCATACTTGTGGTCGGCCTTGCACATTTAAATTACAATAAGCCAAACCCTAAGCCTTTGGTCAATCGCTTTCCAAGAAGACTGTTTGAACCAAGCCAGGCAGACACAGTTTAATCAACTCCTCCATCACAGTTATGATCACGTCTCTTGCTGGTACAGTGCATTAATACTCAATGTGCTTGTTAAACAAGCTTGTTCGATGTGCTTGTTCGATGTGCTTGTTCGATGTGCTTGTTTGATGTGCTTGTTCGATGTGCTTGTTCAATGTGCTTGCTCGATGAGCTTGCTGCTTCAGTGCAAAACCCGGGCGTGGGTGCAATTAGCCAGCGTTAGCGATTCCAACTACTTATACAAGCCAAGGGTTACGCACAACTCACGTTACTTTGGTGACACGGTGCTCTAATGCGTGCTAACATACAGGGGCCAGCTGGATCGATGGCATAGGTCATACCTTGTACGTAAGGAATACCACCGCCCCTAATTAACGTTTTTTGGGGGGGGTGATCAAGTCATTCTTGTTAAGTATTCATTTTCCGTAATCTTCCAGATTTTGCTGGAATTGTGCGGAGTTTTGGGTGGGGCAGTGATTGATTATTCGTAAAACGGTTTTCTTAAAGGGGGCCGGTGAGCTCATGTACGTAGGTACACAAGTAGGTATTTGCGCTCATTTAGTAGATAGGTGTACGTAACACAAACACACACACAGACGCAGCCCCCACTTAGCTGCTTTCTCTCCGCTGCCTTCTACCACAGCTTTGCACCACAGCACCAATATGCATCCCAGGATGCACTCCTAAACATACCATGGCGCAGCAGCAACACAAAGCAGCTAGACATCCCGCAAGCAGGCCGCCCCCCATGCCCATGCCCGAGCTTTTCTTCTCTTCTTGGACGTAGACAGGCTGTTGCCCGTAGCCACCCGCTGGAGGGTAGTGACCTGGTGTGCGTATTGTTTGTGCGTGCATGTGTGTGTGTGTGTGTGTTTGTGTGTGTGTGTGCGTGTTTGTGTGTGCATGTGAATGTGTGTGCATGCATGTGTGTGCGTGTGTGTACGCGTGCGCGCGCGCGCGTATGTGTGTGTGTGTGTGTGTGTGTGTGTGTGTGAGCGCGCGCCCACGTGAGTGTGTGTGTGTGTGTGTGTGTGTTTGTGCCTGTGTGTATACGTGTGAGTGTGTATGTATGCTCGTGCAATAGATGAATCATTGAAAAGCTTGTTGTTTTGCAGGCCTGTGTGCATTCAGTTTGATCTAACAGGGAATTGGGCGTGAGAGTTGGCACATACCTGGAGGTGGATAGCCACCTTGTTGGGGATAGCCTGGAAGCATGAACAAAGAGTTGACACAGGTCAATAGAGGGTAGGGCAAACGCCAGGTGTGTAGCTGTCTTTAGAGGCCTGTGCCTCACCTTGAGGAGGGTAGCCAGGGTATCCTGTGGTGAATAGGGAGAAGAAGCAAAATTGTAGCTGCAGTTCTAGCAGTTGTGGAGCAAGTGAAATAGAACTACAGCAGTCCGAGACCTCTCTAAGCAGTCGTGTTCCAGACTCCTAAATCCTGACTCTGAGGCATACCTGGAGGTGGTGGGGGGTAACCATATGGCTGAGCCCCTGCTGGGAAAGGGGGAGGAGGGGGGAAGGTGTCAGAACTCAAATTTGGAAACTTCGAGTAGGCAGCAAATTTAGCCGAGCTGGATCGTTCCTACCACCAGGAGGAGGATACCCTGCTTGAGGAGGATAGCCCTGAGGAGGATAGCCCTGAGGAGGATAGCCCTGAGGAGGATAGCCCTCAGGAGGAGGAGGATACCCTGATGTCATGTTTAACTAGGTATTCAAAAATGTATTATTGGGCGTTGATTCCACTAGACAAAGTCGCCCAGCCAACGACGGTTTCTCAGCTTTTAGTTTAACGGTTGAACCTTCTTTAATTCAGTGAATTTGATACAGTGTGAAATGTTCAAACCTTCCGTGGTCAGCATTCAATACTCAGCTCCATGTCTTGAATAGTCGGTTGATGTTCAAATACTTCTGTGGTCAGCATTCAATACTCAGGTCCATGTCTTGAATAATCGGTTGATGTTGCTTGTACACTGCTGTATTTGGGTATGCATGTGTGTACGACGTGCAATAGGCTGGGTCTATCTATCGTCCTTATCCTAAATATATGGCGGCCACAGCATCTCGTTTGGCATATAAAAAGAATTATCCCCTACCCAACGTGCATAAAACGGTACAAACAAACACGCCAAAATAAGAGAAACCATTGTAAACACATCCAACGTTAACGTTCTAAAGATCCGAACAATCTCTGCAAGTTCAAAGTTCATCCTGGCATCCTTACTTGGAACGATAGCGCTGATAGCAAAATGCTCTGCAGAAGATCAAAGTGGCCATGATGTCCACGTTAAGACCGACGCCCACCCCATTACATACCCAACTAGTTAGCAAGGGGTGAACCCCCCCAAACTAGTGTACCAGATAATCTTATTAACACATGCCAACCAGGGCCTCCAACAGGATGGCTCTCCATTTTCTCAGACCTCGATGCTGTAAAAGCACACATGCACGTCCAACACAAACTAGGTCCTAAATCAAAAAAGGTTTCAAACCATCAGTCCACAAAGGGCTACACAAAATACCAAGAACTGATCAAGGAAGGCAATTCGAGAAAGAAATAATTAACTTATTTTGGAAAAATGCAAGCGTCAACTCTGGAAAAAAGAAGAATGTCATGCTCTGCCGCACAGATTTGTATACAACCAACAACGTGCCGCTCAGTGCAACCATATAGGACGCCACCAATCTGCCCCACCTGCCAAGAGCTAGCTGTACGGCACCTACCACATGCTGTCAGGCTGCAGTCCCCTAAAAATTAGAATGGTTGTGAATAGGCATAACGCTGTTGGACAAATGATTCTAATTTCTAGGTGTGAATTAACGGTGTGAATTAACAAGGTAAACAGCAGGGCCTGTCTGCTAATACAAGCAGACATTGGGAGTCGTGCATCAATGGTACAACAAGGCATTATACACCCTTCTGAGGAGACATAGGTAGGGATTCCAACCTGGTTCTTACCTTCCAATCTCAATGCAACAGTGGCGGAGATTTAGCAAGCCAGATGCAATATCAGTTACTCCGACCCGGATACCACGCCCCAAACAAAACCCAACAAACACGCATTAACTAGGTCTGCCAATAATGCAAGAAGAGCTAGTTCATATTAACCTAGCAGATGGCCCTGCCAATCCATATCCCCTGGCTATGAAATAAACCAAGAGGCACACAAACGCGATACACATATGATGGAAATTATTTAGTGTGTAGACACTTCCCCTACCCAACAAGCAGAAATTTTACCTAACAAACAGAAATTGTAAAAGGCACGAGAACAACACAAGCTGCTAATGCCTCACTTACTCGGACACAAAACCCTCCACACCATCCTGCTAGGAGCAACAGGCACCATCTACAACAGCCACACAAGGAGCCCACTCCACAGCCTCGAAGTTACTGGTCTACATGCTACAGCCTCGCAGCACTGATGAAAAACTTAAGCCTACATGCAATAAAATCCGCAACAAAAATCATACCAATGAGACGAGACATTGAACACAACCCCCTAAATGTCTATACAATCCTGGTGGTCTACAGGCCTCTGCCTCCCAATCACCTGATCTCACTGAAGAGCTCATCCTCTTTATATTCTCCAGGTAGGATGTTGTGTGTCTCTGCATCCGTTGGTGCCACCACCAGTGGTGCTGAATACAAAGGAGCATTCTTTCCCAATTATGCTGATTGTGTTAATACTATCTGCATTCTTTTTCTTTCCATACTATCTTTTTATGGAGTTTAAGGTAACCTTTTCTGGTAGTTTATATGCTCCTACACAAGAATCCAGCGTGCATTGGTTCAAATATATTGTGTTTTCTCTCATTCAACTCTTGAAACTCGGTAGCCCTCTACCTGTTTCTGCGGTGGACTAATTATAATATGCCCTGAGACCTTGTCTCCTAGTTTGCATTTATGATTTTTTGTATTTTACTCATAAAATTATGGCATGGTTTTGTCCCCTGGTATATGTAAAGCCTTCATTAAACGATCAGATCTGTTACATTTCAAAAATCAACAGCATTTGTTACAATTCACCTGTCTCTGCTCCAGAAATATTTGCCAACAAGCATTGTGTTCTCACTAGATCTACACAAAAACGATCAATCACCATAGAAACCACTACAAATGCAGCCTCCAAATCAAAAAGTTTAGAAACGCCGTGAAAACGAATGGGGCAGTCTTTAATTTGCTTCAGTTTCAATCAGAGCAACTTAAGGTGAATCACATAGCGTCACGTGTTCTATGTGTTCTCACTGGAAATGCATTCATCAACAGCAATGCTAACAGGTTGCGGTAAGGGTATAAGTGGCCAGCCAGTTGTTCAAGGTGCGTGGAACTAGTTTTAGGTAACTTGTACTAGTCGTTTTTGCATGGACCTGCAAAAGATGGAAAAGGTGACTGGTGTTTAGTCCTCAAAAGCAAGATGTACCAAGCATGCGCGTATCCAAGGAGAGATATTTAAAACACGGCTCAATACGATCTGAATCGTATAACAGCAAAATTGCATCACATTTCTTTGCACAAAGCTTGACGTGACAAAGCCTGATGATGCTTGACATGCTTATTTGATTTGCTACACGGATTAGAGGTTTTACCGCCTGTGGGTTTAAACTTTTGCTGATGCTTCTTGTTCTTGTCCTTGTTTGCTTGCACACACCTGCTGAGCAGGCCTCAAGGTTCTCTTTGACGCACACTGCCTCACACCTGTAGGATTTAACACCGCATTTAAAAGGGCAGAGCTCTGTAGTAAAATGCTGGTAGTGGCAACACAGCAGCATGATATAGAGTACTGAGGCAGTGCGAGGCTTGCTTCAATAGCATGCCAGGCAGCATTTGCACAGTCAGGCCGCCATTGCAAAATGCGTTACAATCAGGCTGCCTTAGCAAAACGCATTACAGTCAGGCAGCATTTGTAGGGTTGGACAGATATCTCTATATAACCATAGATGTCTCTATATAACCATACCCAATGACATACCTATATATACAGTGTATCGACGGACTTTTGGCAGGGAAATTACCACATACGGTTACATATGGTGTATATAGACAATTCTGGCCAACCCTAAGCACTTGTAAAACACACCACAGTCAGGCAGGGTTTGGTGCTTGAAGGAATGTGCAAAAAGACTGTTGTGCAAAAAAATTCAACGTTCACATCCAAAGCCCCAGCATGCCTTCTTTGCAATTTGGCGCACTGAAACAGCACCTCAATGCAGCATTTAGCATAGGTGTAGTAAAACACCCTCAAGGGAAAACAGGCTCCCCTTTTTCACTCACTTTGAAGAGTACTGGCGCGCCCCTGCACAGCACACGTCCCCTTTCTCTTCCTGCCCACACTGACACAAAGTAGCTGCGGCTGCATTTTTCCCGTATGCGATCTTTTCTTTGTGTGAATTCCAGATGCTGTCTAGACTCTCCTGCTTCTTATCCTTCCAGCTGTTCCCTTCTTTCTTGTCCCCGTCCTTGTCCTCACCCTCCTCTTTTTTTTGTTCCTCACTGCTCTGTTCCTCCTGTCTGTCCTGGCTCATCGCATCCGGCAAACTGATGCGCACGTCACTGGAAGCGCTTGAGCTACTACTGCTGCTGCTGCTACTACCCTTGCTAGCCTTGCTGCTCCAGTCTCTGAGTTGGCTGCTGTAGTCCATTCCTCCATTGCTCATTTGCTTGGCTGCCTCTTGGATGAAGGGGGCCAGTTCAGAGGCGGAACTGAGTAGCTGTGTAGGCAGCAAAATATGTACCAGATGATGGAAGGCAACTGCCATAGTGTGAGGAGCAATTACTATGGCAGGGAGCAAGGTTTCTGGGAACGAGAAGTGAGATCATGCTACCTTGATGTACACTTTTCCGTGGAGATTATTCGCCACCCGATTTAACAAAAAAAGTCCCGATCTACAGCGTGCCAGAAGGTACACGTACGTATGGGACATTATTTGATTCAACATCACTCACCATCTTTGAGGCGCCCTGCATAATCTCTAGGAAGCGCAGTGCAACGTCAAACGAAATGGCAGGGATTTCGTGCCAGTCCTCGTCCAGCCACGCGTCCAGGGCAGACTGATCTTCCTCTGACGCATCCTGCTTGCTGGAGCCTCCGTTTCCTGTACTCCTTCCAGAGGGCTGGAAAGCACGTGAAGAGGAATCTCCCTGATATTGAGGAATAAGGGTGGTATAAATTTAAGAAGAGGGACATTCGTTGGAATAGTTTACAGGCTTAGTGTGCCAAATTGGCAAACGTAGCAAGAAGCTTTAACCGTTGAGGTTTATATCGGAGGTCTTACATCCTATTGGCAAGCCAGCGCGTTTGCTTGCCAATAGGATGTAAGACCTCCGATATATAACCTCAACATTAACGTGCATGCATCTGTATGTCCTTGTCACCACATGCAACCTCACAAGCACAACAAATAAAAACATGTTCACCTGTCGAGAGTAAAAATCATCCAGGGCATCCTCTCGATTTGTGCCTGGTGGGTATTCGACAACCTGTGAGAAAGATCCAGAATAACACTGCGGATGGTGTAAACACTGCTGGCATGGATTAAAAGCCAGGAGAAGCAAACAACCGCACAATCATACACAGATTGCAAAAAAGAAGGGACTGGCATTGGATGCAGTTTGTTGACAAAGCCCGTCATAATGCTGAATGTAAGTTCAAAACAAGCAGGCCCGCAGATGGAAGTCTACTACTCCATCTACATCACCTCCACATCGTCTTTGGTTAGGCCCATTTTTGCCAGCTCGTCTAAAACATCTTGTGGGAGCTCCTGTTTCAAACGTCTGCAAGCAGGGCATGCAGGGGAGCCATTTGCAACATAGGGATGCGACCTGCTACTCAAAACGGTGATCTCTTTGAAGTTGTTGGCTTGCATCTGCTTATAAAACAGAGTTGCTGTCAGTCCGTTAAACTCTTTGTTGCTGTATTTGCATACCCAGACAACCTCTTCAACGCTAGCTTCAGCTTTTTTACAACAGCAAATGAGCTGCTTTCTTTCAGACATCCAGCTGGTTTATTCCATTTTCAACACGTTCTTGCTAATGCTTGTTCTGGGATCTCAGATCTCAGACCGCTGACCAGAATAAGGCTTCTCAGTATATGGTGCCAGCAAGAGCATGACAAGCACTACGCACCTTCCCCCCCAGCG
>Ga0307948_1004005_pt1 | contig 10881 bp, 10 predicted proteins | sample OrgLakmetagen280_FD_201824 | JGI IMG/M metagenome (GOLD analysis project Ga0307948, IMG submission 201824) | Saline water microbial communities from Organic Lake, Antarctica - #280 | ecosystem: Environmental > Aquatic > Non-marine Saline and Alkaline > Saline | place: Antarctica: Organic Lake...
CATCGGAGACCGAGAGGTTTCGGCATCGAAAAACTTTGGTGCGACAGGTGGATTCACAAGCCAGTTCGGCGAAAACTCCAACGACAGTTGGTCCACCCGCTTCAACATCAATCTCGGCTACTACTTCTAAGCCGAGCTGATCGAATCTTAAAACCGCATCGGTTTGCCGGGCGATTCCCGGCAAACCGATTTCCCATCAGAAGAATTTTATTTCTCTAAGGGCATGTCCGCTAGATAAAATACCTTGCGGATGGCCTGCCTAACAAACCAATTTTAATATGAGTGAAGACGTCATCGTCGAAGTTGAGGGTCTCTACAAAATCTTTGGCCCCCGCGCCAAGGAACGAGCCCTGCCCATGCTGATGGAGGGGCAGTCCAAAGCGGATATCCTCAAGAAGACCGGCTGCACCGTCGGGATCGATAATGCATCCTTCTCGGTCCGAAAGCGGGAAATTTTTGTCATCATGGGGCTCTCGGGCAGTGGCAAGTCCACCGTCATCCGCTGCGTCAATCGTCTCATCCCGGCCACGGCTGGCAAAATCAGTGTGTCCGGCGTCAATGTGCTGGATGCCAGCCAGCAAGAGCTGCGTGAACTACGCCGCAAAAAGTTGAGCATGGTCTTCCAGCGCTTCGGCCTTCTCCCCCAGAGAACGGTGATCGACAACGTCGCCTTCGGTCTGGAAATTCAAGGCGTCGCCCGCGAGGAGCGCTACAAAAAAGCCCAGGAAGCTATCGAGCTGGTTGGCCTGGACGGCTACGAGAGGGCCATGACGCAGGAACTCAGCGGCGGCATGCAGCAACGCGTGGGTCTGGCCCGCGCCCTGGCCAGCGATCCGGAGATTCTTTTAATGGACGAGGCCTTCTCCGCGCTCGACCCGCTGATACGCGTGCAGCTCCAGGACGAACTCCTCGAACTCCAAGCCCGGCAGCACCGCACCATCCTCTTCATCACCCACGACCTCGACGAAGCCCTCAAGCTGGGCGACCGCATCGCCATTATGAAAGACGGTGCGGTCGTGCAAATCGGCACCCCGGAAGAGATCCTGACTCATCCGGCCGACGATTATGTGAAACGCTTCGTCGAGAATGTGGATCGCAGTAAAGTCATCACGGCTGGCGCACTGATGCGCAAAGCCCGCACCATCACGGTGCCGAAAGACGGGCCCCACGTGGCCGTGCGCGCGATGGAAAAAGAAAACTTATCCATGATTCTCGCGGTGGATACGGAGCGCTATCTGCAAGGGCTTCTCACCATCGATCACGCGATAAAACTTGAGAAATCGAAGCAACGGGACGTCACCGAATCGCTCGAAACCGACATCTACATAGCCAAGCCCGAGACCCCGATCGCCGAGCTGCTCAACTGTGCGATGAACGCAAAGTATCCGATCGTCATCCAAGATGAAGAGGGCCACTTGCTCGGCATACTCGATCGGACCACCATTCTGGCGGAAATGTATGAGGAGGAGGAGTCCGAGGCCTCGGCAGCCACGCCGCTCACCGAAGTCTTGGAGCAATCCGACGAAAACACTGAACGCAAGGACGCATAGTCATGAACATTCCAAAAATACCCGTCGGCGACACCTTCGCCTCGCTCATCACCTGGCTCAACGATAACATCGGCTTCGTATTCGATACGATTAGCAACACCGTCACTGCTCTCATTTCCGCGCTCGAGTTTATTCTACTCGCGCCGCATCCCCTACTCATGGCCGCGATTTTTACCGCGATTGCCTGGTATTTCGCTAAGCGGGGGGTGGCGATCTTCACCGCGCTCGGTATGCTACTGATTGCCAACATGGGCTACTGGACCGAAACCATGCAGACACTGACGCTCGTTCTTGGCTCGGTCCTGATCGCACTGGTAATTGGCATCCCCACAGGCATCTGGACGGCGAAAAGTCCTATGGCTGAAAAAATCATCCGCCCGATCCTCGACTTCATGCAGACCCTGCCGGCCTTCGTTTACCTAATTCCAGCTGTCTTCTTCTTTAGTTTGGGTCCCGTGCCGGGTGTCATCGCCACGCTCATCTTCTCGCTGCCGCCGGCCGTCCGCCTCACAAATCTCGGCATCCGGCAGGTACCCGAGGAAATCCGTGAAGCCGCCCTCTCTTTCGGCGCCAGCCCGAAGCAACTGCTCTTTAAAGCGGAACTGCCGGTGGCCTTGCCCACCATCATGGCTGGGGTCAATCAGACGATTATGCTGGCCCTCTCCATGGTCGTGATTGCTGGCATGATTGGTGCCGGTGGCCTTGGCAATGAAGTGTTGAAAGGCATCCAACAACTCCAAATCGATGTTGGCTTTGAAGCCGGCATTTCCATCGTCATTCTAGCGATCTTCCTAGATCGCGTCACCCAAAGCCTCAGCCACTCAAAATAAAACAAAAACCACGAACTAAAACGGAAAGAAATAGACCTATGAATAAACTAAACACGATACTATGTGCCGGAATCGGCCTGAGCGCACTCCTCATGACAGGGTGTAATCCGAAGACGGCATCCACCGGTAAGGAGGCGAACCTCGTTTACGTCAACTGGGCCGAGGGCGTCGCCTACACCCACTTGGCCCAGATCGTCCTCGAGGAGAAGATGGGCTACGTTGTGGAAATTACCGCAGCCGATGTGGCACCTGGCTATACCGCTGTCGCGCAAGGCAGCCACGATGCCTTTATGGAATGCTGGCCCGGTCTGCACAAGGACTACCTCGAGCGCTACGCCGAGGACATCGTCAGTTTGGGCGTCGTCTATGAAGGCACGGAAACCGGCCTGGCGGTTCCAGCTTACGTCACTATCGACAAGATCTCCGAACTGAAAGACGCGGCCGACAAATTTGATGGGACCATCACCGGAATCGACGCGGGTGCCGGCATCATGAAAAAAACGGAAGGAGAACTCATCCCCAACTACGGACTCGAAGGCAGCATGGAACTGATGGCCTCCAGTGGCCCCGCCATGACGGCCGCGCTTTCCGATGCCTACAAAAACAAAGAGTGGATCGTCGTCACAGCATGGAGGCCACACTGGATGTTCGGCCGTTTCGACATGAAGTTCCTCGAGCAGGATCCTGACAACATCATCTGGGAGTCGGGCAACATCGAAATCATCGGCCGCGCCGACTTGGAAGCCGATAAGCCGGAATTGGCCCAATTCCTCAAAAACATGTATCTGACCGACGCAGAACTCTCTGACTTGATGCTGCAAGTCAAGGAATCGGACGAAGATGTGTCCGTCGTTGCGAAACAATGGATGGAGGCAAACGAGGACGTCGTCAGCGACTGGATTCCACAAAGCTAACCGGAAGCTCGAATCAATCAACTCTAAGGCGGACTCGTCCCATCGTTCTCCTCCTCGGAAAATCACTTCATCGCAGCAGGGCTCGTCTTAAAGAATTTGGAGCCTTGAGCGATTTGCTCCGCTTACCCCTTGTCCGAAATTTTCGGGCAAGGGGTATTTTTTGCCTGAAACCGGCGCCAGGACTACCTAAAGCACTTCGAAACACTAGCTTGCGCTCGGATCTCGTTGACCTCAGAATTACTAGGCGACAGAACCAAGACATGGCACAACTCAGTATTCAAACCGTAGGCTCACGCATCTCGCAATGGGGCGAAGGCCCGATCTACTGGCAGGGCAAGCTCATTTACGTCGACATCGAGGGTCATGCTCTGATCGAATTCGACACGGAAACCGGGGATGAGACTGTCTTCGACATCGGCGAACGTATCGGCACCGTGGTCCCTTGTGCGAGTGGCACCTATCTTTGCGCAGGCGACAGCGGGATCTACCGCTTCGATCCGCTGACCTGTGAGAAAACCGTGCTGGCTGACCCGGAGGCCGACAAGCGCCCGGACAACCGCTTCAACGACGGAAAGTGCGACCCCGCAGGTCGCTTTTGGGCGGGCACCATCAGCCTCGTTAAAAAGCAGGGCGATGCCAATCTCTACTGCTACGATACCAAAGGAGAGCTCCATCTGAAGATCCCGGGAGTCACCAACTCAAACGGCATCTGCTGGAATGCGGCAGCCAATACCATGTATTATATCGACACGCCGACCAAGACGGTTCGTGCCTATGATTATGACAAGGCCAGCGGCCGCATCGCCAAGGCTGGTGTGGTGGTCGATACGGCGGCTGCCGGCTTCGACAGCTCACCCGACGGCATGACCATTGATACCGAGGATAAAATCTGGGTGGCCCTCTGCCACGGAGGCTGCGTCGTCCGCTTCGACCCCAAAACCGGAGAAAAGCTTCAACAGGTCGATATCCCCGCCGTGGAAACGACCGCCTGTGCCTTCGGTGGCCCCAAACTGGACCGCCTCTTCGTCACCACCGGCATCAAGAAGGACCTCGACGAGCCCGACGCTGGTAAGATCTTCGTCGTCGACGGACTGGGCGTCCAAGGTGTCCCCGCATTCACCTACATTTAAATGGACCTAATATTTGATTTCCTTAGTCAATTCATCAGACAGCTGCAGTCGCCGACTCTGTCATTTCTGATTGGCGGTGCGCTATTGGCCGCAACGGGCAGCAAGCTGAGCATCCCAAACCCGATCTACCAGTTCGTCGTCTTCGTTCTCCTGATGAAAATCGGGATGAAGGGCGGCGTCGAGATCAGGGGAGCTCAGCTCACGGACATGCTCTTACCCGCCTTCTTCTCTATTTTGATCGGGCTGGTGATCGTGCTGGCCGGCAACGCAATCTTCTCGAAACTACCGGGCGTGAAAGCAGCCGACGGCACCGCGACCGCCGGGTTGTTCGGTGCCGTGAGCGCTTCGACGCTGGCCGCCGCCATCGTCATGCTGGAAGAGCAGAACATCACCTTCGAGGCCTGGGTCCCCGCGCTCTATCCGTTCATGGACATCCCGGCCCTCATCCTCGCCATCGTGCTGGCCAATGTGCAACATGAGAAAAATAAAAGCGGCAAGGCCCACAAGGTGGACAGCTGGGGTATCGTCAAAGACAGCCTAAGGAGTTCCGCCCTATCGGCCATGATTTTGGGGCTCTTGCTCGGACTGCTGGCGCGACCGGAGACGGTCCTACAAAGTTTCTACGAACCACTCTTCCGCGGCTTACTCTCCATTCTCATGCTCGTGCTGGGCATGGAAGCCTGGTCACGGATACGAGAACTCAAAGAGGTCGCCCACTGGTTTGCAGTTTACGCCTTTGTCGGCCCGATCCTGCATGGCCTGCTCGCCTTCGGGCTGGGCTATCTCGCCCACATCTGGGTCGGCTTCAGCCCCGGCGGCGTCGTGCTGCTCTCGATCATCGCCGCCTCCAACTCGGATATCTCCGGGCCACCGACGATTCGCGGGGGCATCCCTTGGGCCAATCCCTCGGCCTACATCGGGGCCTCAACCAGCGTCGGCACACCAGTTGCCATCGCGGTCTGTATTCCTATGTTCGTGGCGCTTGCTCAAGTCGTCTTCAATATCTAATAAACGAAAGGTCGAACCATGTTTTATCCAGCCACCAAACTTGTCGTCGTCACGGAGCACTTCCTCTGTGAAAAAGTCTGCAACATCATCGAAGCCTCTGGCAGCAAGGGCTACACCCTCGTCCCCACCGGCGGTAAAGGCCTGCACCATCGGCACCCGATGTCGGACCAGGCCACGGTGGTCGAGGGCTTCGACAATATTAAAATCGAAGTCGTCACCCACGACCGCAACCAGGCCGAGCAAATCGCCGAGCGGGTTCTCAACGAGTGTTTCGACGAGTATCCGGGCATCATGTATCTGGAAGACGTCCAGATCTGCCGACCGGAACGATTTTAAGCTTAGCCTATGAGCTTCGGCAGCTTGGTTTCCAGATCGATTTCGACGCTGCCTTCGCCATTGAGTAGATCCCGTAGAGCCTTGCCACAAAACTGGCCGCGCCAGCCGGAAAGGATTCGGTGGCGGGTGGGGCAGAGGTCGTCGATTTCGAGAATAAAGGTGGTGATCTCGGCGCGGTTGCCGATCAATGCCGGATCGATCTGGGCGGCGATGCAGGTGCCCTTGATGAAAGCGAGCGCGAGATCGACGCGGGCTTCATAGCCGTCGTCAGGCTGCGGACCGTTGTGCTTGTTATTGGGAAGGTCGGGGAGCTCTCCGTTGCGCCCGCGTTCAATAGCCTCCCAAATTGCGCTGCGGTTACGGTTGACGTTGCGTTCACTGAGCCCCTTGGATGGCCGAATATCCTCGGGCTTGGCGGGCGGACTTTTAACCAGAGAAATGACCGCGTCGTCCGAGAGCACAAAATTCCGTGGCAAGTTACGGCGGCGCGCCTTCAATTCCCGCCAGGCACCGAGGGCCCGAAGCATGTCCCGCTGCTGACGGGTGAGTGAGCCGCTGCCACGCACCCGCGGCATTTCGGTATCGGGATCAGGTTCGCCGTAGAGCGACTCATCCTCATACATCTGCATCTCATCTTTGATCCATTCGGAGCGCCCAAATTGCTCCGCTTTTTTCATAATGTTCAGCATAAGGTCGACGGAGTGGATCACGTCCTCCTTGGCATATTTAATCTGCGCCTCGCTCAGCGGGCGGGCCGTCCAGTCGGAACGCGTCTCGGACTTGTCCAGACGGACCCGCAGCAGGCTCTTGAGCAGTTCACTCAGTGAAATGGTAGAGGAAAGGCCGGCGAAACCGGCGGTGCGCTGGGTATCGAAGATATTTTTGGGCAGGCCGCCGCAGGTCCGGTAGAGTATGTTCAGGTCCTGCTGGGCGTCGTGGAGAATTTTGACCGTGTCGGGGTCCGACATGAGCTCGGCCAGTGGGGACCAGTCTTGGATCTCCGGAGCGTCGATCAGTTCGGCCTCTCCATCGGGGTAGCCGATTTGCACGACCCCGAGCGTCGGATAATAGCTGCGATCCCAGATAAATTCGGTATCGACGCCAACAGCACCCGCCTCACGGGCACGGCGCACGGCATCGGCAAGGGCAACAGTTGTCGTAATCATAAGTGGTAACGCTCGCGCAAAGCGGGACCTTTGGAAAGGAGATTTTTTAACTAATCGCGCAAGGTGCCCCCTGCGATCTCTTCGATGAAGGATTGATAGGCCAGCGCGACACCCTCCTTGATTGGGATTTTTGGCGCCCAACCAGTCTCCTTTATCTTAGCGATATCGGTTAGTTTGCGGGGGGTGCCATCGGGCTTGGATGAATCGAAAGTGAGTTCACCGGCGTAGCCGGTGACTTTCGCAACGAGGCGGGCCAGATCACCGATCGAGATCTCGCTGCCGCAGCCTAAGTTGACCCAGTCGGGCGGATCCTCGAGTTGAAGCAGGTGCAGGATGCCTGAGGCGGCATCGTCCGCATACAAAAATTCACGCAGCGGCGTGCCGGTGCCCCAAATCGCGACTTCAGCCGCACCTGCTTCCTTGGCTTCGTGGAAGCGACGAATCAAGGCGGGCAGCACGTGGGAGTTCTGCGGGTGATAATTATCGCCGGGGCCGTAGAGATTGGTTGGCATCGCAGAGTGATAGGTCACCCCGTATTGGCGGCGGTAGAACTGGCAGAGCTTGAGCCCGGCGATCTTGGCGATGGCGTAGGCTTCGTTAGTAGGCTCGAGCGGGCCGGTGAGGAGTGCCTCTTCCTTGATCGGTTGTTCCGCCAGCCTCGGATAAATACAGGTGCTACCCAGAAAGAGGACTCGCCCCACTCCGGCACGATACGCTTCGTCGATCGTATTTTGCGCGATGGCCAGATTCTCAAACATGAACTCAGCCGGATAGGTGCTATTGGCGTGAATGCCACCGACGCGTGCGGCCGCGATGACTGCGACGTCCGGCTTTTCTGAAGCGTAAAACCCGCGCACCGCAGTCTGGCTGGTCAAGTCGAGTTCGCGGCGGCTGCGGGTAACGATATTCTCATGGCCTTGGGCTTGAAGCGCCCGGACCACGGCCGAACCGACCATACCCCGGTGCCCGGCAACGAATATTTTGGTATTTTCACGCATATTAGGGAACTTTTGAAAAACGTTTTGAAGGTTAGACTTTAAGAAAATAATCGATTTTAAAGAACTGAAAGCCTGCTTCTGAGTAAGCGGTAGCGGCTCAGAAGCAGGCTTTTAGAAGTCCCCTTCACGCATTGATAGCCTGCTGATAAGCAAGTTCCTGTTTGGCAAGAACCAGATCAGCGTCGACCATGATTTTAACCAGTTCCTTGAAGCGAACCTTAGGCTCCCAGCCCAACAGACGCTTCGCCTTGGCCGGATCACCGATGAGTAAGTCCACTTCCGTCGGGCGCTCATAACGCTTGTCGTAGTCGACATATTGCTCCCAATCGAGATCAAGCAGCCCGAAAGTTTCCTGGACGAACTCCTTCACCGAATGAGTCTCATTGGTTGCCATGACGTAGTCATCACCTTTGTCCTGTTGGAGCATCAGCCACATGGCTTCGACATATTCCTTCGCATAGCCCCAGTCACGCTGGGCATCGAGATTACCGAGGTAGAGCTTATCCTGAAGCCCCATCTTGATGCGGGTAGCGGCACGAGTGATCTTACGGGTCACGAAAGTTTCGCCCCGGCGGGGAGACTCATGATTAAAGAGAATGCCGTTCGTCGCGTGGAGGTCATAAGACTCGCGGTAGTTAACCGTCAGCCAGTAGGCATAGACCTTGGCACAGCCATAGGGCGAGCGCGGATAAAACGGCGTCGTCTCCGTTTGCGGCACCGCCTGAACGAGTCCGAACATTTCAGAAGAGGAGGCCTGGTAGAACCGACACTTGTTATCGAGACCGACTTCGCGGATGGCTTCCAGGATGCGCAGTGTGCCGAGCCCCGTCACATCACCGGTGTATTCCGGCACGTCAAATGAGACCCTTACGTGGCTCTGCGCCCCGAGGTGATAGATTTCGTCCGGCCTGAGATCGTAGAGCAGCTTCACCATTTGGACGCCATCCGCAAGATCCCCGTAGTGGAGGAAGAGCTTTGTGCCATGCACATGCGGATCGTTGTAGAGGTGGTCAATTCGGCCCGTATTGAAGGTGGATGAGCGGCGGATGATGCCGTGGACCTCATAACCTTTTTCAAGGAGGAGTTCAGCCAGATAAGAACCGTCTTGTCCGGTAATGCCAGTGATGAGTGCTTTTTTCATGATGCAACTAGAATACAAAATAAACTTGACGATGTCTTTTCGTATTTACGTAAATTTATTTGTATATATGCGTATATTAAAATGAAAAACGATCCCAAACTGGTGGCCATCGCCTATGACTTGAGCTTCAGGCATGCGGCGGAAATTTTCAGTGGCGCCTCCGATTATATCCACAGTGAAGGCCTCAACTGGCAACTACTGCCCCTGAATTTTGGATTTGAAGCGAAGCTAATGGAGCTTGCCGCTTCGGGGCGTTTAAGTGGTGCAATTGGCACCTTTGTCAGTGATGAGTGGATCCGGGGGCTTCACGCCCACCAAGTAGCCGCCGTCAATCTTTTCAACTTTTCGAAAATCGAGAGTGTGCCTACGATAAGTCTGGATGATGCGACCATCGGGCAAGCAGCCGCGCAACACCTGCTCGAACAGGGAGCGAAATCGCTTTCATTTATCGGCCAGGATCAGGCTTACTTCAACCAGCTCAGGCGCCGTGCCTTTATCGAAAGTTGCCCGCCGGGTCACTACCTAGATATTAACCCGATGGCACCCCGACGCGTTCAGGCGGAGCGCTTTAAAAACGCGAAGTGCCCCATCGGCGTGCTTTGCTCAAGCGACCGCATCGCCCGGGAACTTTGCAACGAAGCCAAACGACTCGGCATCAACGCCGGAAAGGAATTGCTCGTGATCGGAGTTGGCAATGAGCCCATAGAATCGAGCTTTGCGGGCATCGGGCTGAGCAGCTTTGATATACCTTCTCGGGAAATCGGGCACCTGGCAGCCAAAAACTTGGATTTTTCACTCAAACCAGAGGACTGGACAGGATCGCACGCCGCAGCTGAAAAAGTCACCGCTACACTGATCTCCCGAGAATCGACATTATCCTCGCCACAGGCGAGGCTCGCGGAGCGTGCGATGGCAGTCATTACTGAATCCATCGCACAAGCCGACTTCGACGTCGCTTACCTCTGCAGGCGCTTGGGCGTATCGCGACGAACCCTTGAGCTGACAACTCGGCAGCAGCTTCGTCAAAGCCCCTATCAGATCTTAAGCGAGAAGCGCCTGAATAAAGCAAAAGAACTCCTTCGGAGCACAAACCAAACAATCGCGAAGGTCGGCCAGGAATGCGGCTACCCAGAACCACATCATTTCTCAGCTTGGTTCAAACAACGAACCCAGATGTCCCCAAGGAGCTTCCGTTCTGACATCCGTCTCCGACCTCTGACCTCCGATATCCGATATCCGTCCTCCCTAATTAAGTAATTCATCCGGAACTTGGAAAAGTGAGGAGATCACGCCTGAGTTGACCTGGATTGATCCAATTTCGACTTCGTTGTCCAAGTCTCCATTTTTATAGAGCGTTGTCTGATAAGGCTCAACGACACCGGAGACCATCCGATAATCATCAAACATAATAGTAAACTCATTCTGCGCATCCCCCACCCGCAGAGTCTCCATCATTTTCAATAGATAGAGTGTCTCTTTTTCAAGGATTGCCAAAAAGTCAGAGCCATCGGGCATCTTCTTCGTGAGTTCGTAGCATGGCTTATCCATAAACTCGATCTCCTTAACCGATAGGCCTGAGTATTGGCCTTCCAACGCTAAGTGCCTTAAGGTATTATGCACACGCAAACTCCACTTCAATGACTCCATACTCTCATCTTCCAGTCGCAGCACTTCACGAGAGCCATCCTGCTGCTCGATAACTCGCCAGGCAATATCGCCGTTCAGCATCAGCTTCTGACCGCCAGCCTCACCAGGATTCGTCACGAGCATGCCTTTATCCGGAGACAATACCAGAATCTGAAAATCAC
>Ga0307948_1004010_pt1 | contig 10868 bp, 18 predicted proteins | sample OrgLakmetagen280_FD_201824 | JGI IMG/M metagenome (GOLD analysis project Ga0307948, IMG submission 201824) | Saline water microbial communities from Organic Lake, Antarctica - #280 | ecosystem: Environmental > Aquatic > Non-marine Saline and Alkaline > Saline | place: Antarctica: Organic Lake...
CACGGGCATTGCATGAATTGATGCTGCGCGGGCATTGCATGAATTGATGCTGCGCGGGCATTGCATGAATTGATGCTGCGCGGGCATTGCATGAATTGATGCTGCGCGGGCATTGCATGAATTGATGCTGCACGGGCATTGCATGAATTGATGCTGCGCGGGCATTGCATGAATTGATGCTGCGCGGGCATTGCATGAATTGTTGCTGCACGGGCATTGCATGAATTGATGCTGCGCGGGCATTGCATGAATTGATGCTGCGCGGGCATTGCATGAATTGATGCTGCACGGGCAATGCATGAATTGATGCTGCGCAGGCATTGCATGAATTGATGCTGCACGGGCATTGCATGAATTGATGCTGCGCGAGCATTGCATGAATTGTTGCTGCGCGGGCATTGCATGAATTGATGCTGCACGGGCATTGCATGAATTGCTGCACGGACATTGCATTAATTGTTGCTGCACGGGCATTGCATGATTTGTTGCACAGGCATTATGGATTGTTGCGCGGGCATTGCATGAATTGTTGCTGCACGGGCATTGAATGAATTGTGCCAGCGACTGTGGGTTAAGTTTGGTGCTGTGGCATGTTTACATGTTTGTTTGCTGGGTCCAAAGCATTGTCTGCAAGTCACCATACTGAAGGGCTTACAGACAGATTTGCCGTGGTATCAGTTACCGAACCCTTTCATCATTCCATACTTGTGTGCACTTTTTGGTTTTGTTGTTCGGTGAATTTGGGGTTCAATGCGTTTTGTAAATTAAATCCACACACCAGACACAAGTGGCTCACAACATTCCAGCTACGACACGCGTTGTGTGGTTAGCAGTCTGCACCAGATCGCACGCGCACCTTGTAGATCCATTCCACGCACCCAGGCACAAAAGGCGTGCGGATCATCACAATCATGTCGAAATTTAGGACGTCGTACACCTGGACAAGGGACAAGCAGCCGTGTTCCTTTTATGGAAACAACATGATTGCAATGCCTCCTAAAGCACGCATCACAATCATGCCGAAACTCAGGACGTGTAGGGTCGAAATTCAGGACGTGTAGGGTCGAAACTCAGGACGTGTAGGGACACAATTCAGGACGTGTAGGGTCGAAATTCAGGACGTCATGTACACCTGGACAAGGGACAAGCAGCTGTGTGGAGCATGAAATCAGCTTTGTTCATGCCTTAATTTAGGCATCATTCACCGAAACAGCAAAGCACATTTTGTTGTGGAAGAATGCAGAGTTGTGCTCAAAGTTAAGAATGTGTTGTACTTTTAAAGCATGTACCAATGCAGGCCGTTTCTGCCACCACAGCAAGAAGTTGCGTCACGAAAAAGACGAAAGGTCTAATTTAACAGTGCTGCCCTGCTAGATAAGGGTGAGGCATCTGGCCACCTCCGTAAGCCAGGCACATCGATTTCATTAGACAAGCACATTGGTTCCATAAGACAAGCACATTGGTTCCATAAGACAAGCACATTGGTTCCATAAGACAAGCATATTGGTTCCATAAGACAAGCACATTGATTCCATAAGACAAGCACATTGATTCTATAAGACAAGCACATTGGTTCCATAAGACAAGCACATTGGTTCCATAAGACAAGCACATTGATTCCATAAGACAAGCACATTGGTTCCATAAGACAAGCACATTGGTTCCATAAAAACAGGCACATTGGTTCCATAAGACAAGCACATTGGTTCCATAAGACAAGCACATTGGTTCCATATGACCAGCACATTGGTTCCAGGTGATGCAAGGGCCAGTCTTGTCTCCAGGTGCAGCTGCTGGCAATGCCAGCTGCAGCATAATGATGCAGAGGTGATGCACTGATGCACCAGATGCCGGCCAGGACCGTACACATACAGCGTACATGGCCGTATGTATGCAGTTTTCACTGCTGAAGCTCCGTACCTTCACCGTATGTATACGTGTGGTTCCAGTCAACCATATGTAGGGTTGGCCAGAACCATATATATACGGTGTATACACGGTGTTTTTGGCAGGGAAATCACCAAATATACGGTCATATACGGTGTGTATATACGGTTCTGGCCAACCTTAACCATATGTCTCACCTTGACAGTCTTGTCCCGGGACAGGCTGGCCAGGAGGTACCCATCAGCACTGCAGGCCAGGTCTGTGTCAGCCAACCAACAGGGGCAAATCTTTGGCACAGCACAGTCTGATTTCAGCATGGCCATATTTAGCGTAACAACTACAACACACAAACATACACTCACTCACATACATACACTCACTCACTCACACACATGCATGCATACACACAGACACAAACACACACGTAGACATATTCACTCTCGCACACATGCACGTACATACACGCCCACAAAGTGCACGAGTGTGTGCTCCTCGTACATGTAAAGGTGGTATGCTGTGCAGATTAAGCATGAAGTTCAGACTTAGACCACTCTGCACAGCGCGCAAAAGCCTGTGCCTTGTTTGCTGCACTTTTGTACCAGGAACGAAAGGATTGCATTGCAGAACGACATGGTCCTTTGCCACCATCGGCCAGGCAGACAAGCCATGCAAACCTGAGCAAGTAATCACAGTTCCATTCAGCCCTACAACGACTTTCACCGGGATACAAACGCATCAAAAACCACATGTATGGCATCAAAGCTTTGTCGGGGACCTTACTTTGAGTCATGTACAGAGCACATTGTGTAGAACTTTGCTGTTAGCCCTCTTCCAGTCATGGTAGCACTCACCGTCGACAGCGCCCACGTGGGCACGGTACAGCTTAACAAATTCGATGCCCTCCTGTCACGGCGGCAGTGTTTGAAGCAGCGGGGGGCAAGAGCATTCAGTTGGCTGTGTGCACGTGCTTCTGGTTCCTGCTGCTTCATTTACGTGAGCTGCTGACAAGCTGAGAGTACCCGTGTTGCACTTCTTATTTTCGGCGTGAGGTTACATAGGCGGATACGCTGATGTGCGGCAGGTTGCTGTGTAATACTCACGTGCATAGTCTATCAATTCTAGCCTGCCGTTCGTTTGTTACAACAGAATTAAGCAGGTTGCTGTGTGATACTCACGTGCATAGTCTACCAATTCTAGCCTGCCGTTCGTTTGTCACAACAGAATTAAGCAACCCTGAAAAAGACAGCCGCACCCCATCACACCTGCTGCTTCTTCCAAAACTTCAGGCAGCCATCTACGGATGCGGTGACGATGAAATCTGAGGGCGTAACCTGAATAGAACAGGCAAGTTAGTTGGCCCGCAGGCTGCATTCATAAGCAAAAATGGATTGATGCTTGCAATCTGGGTGTGAAGATGTACATTGAATGTGCATTGATGAACAAGCAGGCTGATACGCACAAATTAAAAGTGAAAATAATCAGATGGATGGGATGGCCTTAAAGGTACTATTTCTTTGACCCTGCATGCATGCACATTGTTTCATTAAATACCAGCGTGTCTGCTGCATGACACACAGCGTATAGAGCAAACAATTCCATCAATATCTGCATGCACGCACCATGACGTGCGTGACCGTGTCCCTGTGCATGAAGCTCTTTTCATACATCTGCGCGCTGGGGAGCTGCTTCAGGTACTGATCCTCGAACTCCAGCACCTGTGGGCGCGCACACACTAGACGCTACGCTTACGCAATTCCCTTGAAGGTGATGGGTACAAGCGCTCACACCTTTCTCTTCTTGGCCTGTGGCGGTAGGACCGGCCCAACTTCAGGGGCCTCTTCATCCTCGGCAGTAACCTCTGTTGGCCTGGGAGGACCTGCCTCATCCTCAAATTCCTCTCCTGCCCTCTTCTCCATGGTTTGAAAGTTTACGTGATTAACTGATTTCGGGAACTATTTATTCATTTAAATTTGTTAAATTGAACCCGGGTCACAACCTTTGCACCTTTGCATCGCCTGTTTATTTCTTTATATTTAGGTAATTTCGTATGAACATACCCAATATATAATGGTTACCTAACCGTGGAAATTTCAACGGCGCATTCCATCGGCCTCATCCTCTTCCTACCCTTATTACTTTTTTAAGATTGTTGATTCTGGGGCAGTTTTAGTCCTCCTTAGCACTTTCCCGAAACTTTCCAATTTGTTAGGAACTGATCAAAACCGAGAGGTTTACCACCAACAACAGGGTAGGGTTGGCAAAAGGGTAGAGCATAATATGTTCTCTGCTTATTTCTGGGCTTTATTTGGTCTACGCAATTTCTGAAGCATGACAATGGTATCAGGAACCCTTTGCAGGTCGCACACATGGCGTTTTTAAAGAGAATTTTGGGAATTAATATACTTCTGCAAACTGGTGTGTGCTTCGAGAATGCGCACAGGAACCCTTGCAATTTTACTGGTTCAGGTCAGCTATCAAATTTTGGAACAGGATGGTTGAATCAAACAGCAATACTTTACGCGATGTTATGAAAGCAAATATTTCCCTTGGGAATTCTGGCGCTTCTAATTGTTGGACTAGCAGATGAAGGATGCTTTTGGTGATTTGCAGAATGGTACTGTTTACAGAAGTGACTTATTTCAATGCAGGAAGCTGAATATTTTTAATTTGCGCATAGACTTGAGATTCAGGCATCAGGCAGTTTGGAGAGAGGCACATGGTCAAGATCCTCGCTCTTGTTTAAAAAAGTCTGTGCCTTATCACAACTGGTTTGCTTTGCCTGAGAGACCGGTTTCTGATGCACGTGCACCATTTGTCTTGCCGGAGTATTTAAAGATGGCTGGCTCTGAGCAAAAGTGTCATGAGGAACGTAGCTCGGTTCAGGATTCGAGGACATGGGTTGAAGTGTGAAACTGGTTTACATGGCAGGAGTCCGGACAGGAGTGCACGTGTTTGCATTTTGTGTAAAAACGGGGATTATATTTTAGATGAAAAACACGTTGTTTTTCATGTATCGGTACCGAACATTTACGGCACCAGTTCAGCCATTTCTGAAGGTGATATCAAAGATTTTGTTTTTCAACATAACTGAGAAGTTTACAAATTTATTAGTGCAGCTGTCGATCTTTTTGATTGATTTATTTGTTGGGACCTATAGGTTGAGCAGCCATGTCAGGCTGGAGGCCTTTGTAATCCAAACTAAACTAAACTTAATCTTTAAAAAAGTTGCCCCTCTTGCGTACACAGTTGCCACTGCACAACTTTTTCTCTACACATTCTAACAGGCTCATGAAAAATACAGATTTCCATAAAAAATGTTGTCAACACATCATGACGTGCAACAAAGGCAGAACTAAATCCCTTACGACACTTCATTTTATTACAGAGTAGCAACAGTTCATCCCAGTGTCATCATCAACCACGCATGTCTATATCTTGCCGTACATGGCCAAGGTTTCTTGTTTAAGACACTTTGAAACTAGAATCCTGCAGGACACAAGACCTGCCATAGGAAAGCAACCCACGTACACCCATCCAAACATCAGGGTACATTGCTAAACAATGAACACAATGAAAAAAATGAGGAAAAACAGCATAACACCAAACACCTTGAGCACAAGCCATCTGTTGGAAGATATGGTGTTTAAATACTTGAGCAGCTGCGCCTGCGCGCTGGTCACATTGGACAGGGTGTCGTCAATGTTTTCGTCGATACGGATGGCCATCTCACCCTGCAAGCAATCATGCAACATTGTTTGTGAGCACGTGTGACGAGCTTTTCACACTGATCAGTGCAGCATGGAGCAATCAAGCATTTGGTCGCCACAACTAGTTATAACAGCTTGGAATGATCAATGGTATTGCCGAAATTGCTTTTGCAACTGAACAATGCCTGCATCCTGTTTTCCGCCACAAAAAATGGTTGGACTCCAGAGCCTACACTTCTTCTTCCTCTTTTCAACATCACAACCATTACAACGGCTTGCCTTCTTCTCGCCTAAACCCTTATTCAACAACCCCCACCCCCCGCAACTTACTTGTTGTGAAACCATCTCCGACAGCTTGTTGAAAATTCCACCCAGCTCCACAATTGTGGACTCCACGTTTTGCAGCGCCTCAGCCCGACTGGACATGTACGTGTCTTGAGGGGCCGACAGCGTGAGCTGCTGTTGCTGCTGCTGCAGGAAGCTGGGCACCGGGGCAGACTGCTGCTGCTGCTGCTGTTGCAGGAAGGGGGCCTGTGAGGATGAGGGGTCGGTGCTGCTGCTCCCGTACTGCACATGCAAGCATATGTAGGTTTCGGGTCAATGCAAGCGGAAACCGCTGTCCTCGTTACTTTCTGGAAGCATCCCAGGGCATGCAACCGTAGGTGCAACCAGCTCATGCTGCTCATGCTGCAACAAGGACCAAAAGACGCATACAACTTACCAACCACAAACATGCACAAATACACACGTTTGTAGTACACACGTTTGTACACATGAAAACTCAGTACCTGCTGTGGCTGAGGGCGGTGCAGGAGAGGCATGGCTGCCTCTGCATCAGAACCAGGGCCGGACGAAAACAACTGGCGGCGCTCTTTGTGGTGCTTCAGACTGTCCGTACGCACTGTCAGTACGTCCTTGAACTCCTGTGTGAGGTATGTTGCGAGTGTTTTACACAGGTCAGGTGTTTGGATTTTTGCTCACAAACAACATGCGCTGTGGATCGTGGCAAAGTGGAAGTGGAAGGAGTACATGTTCAATCAAACATTGCATGCATGAACATGTGACGCGCGCCCTTTTTTAGGTGAACACATATCAAATCCGCTGCCCACGTCTACAATTTCCAAATGCATAGAAAAAGGGTGACAACTGCAATGCTAAACACAGCATCATCAGCTGCAATGTTACACACAGCATCAACACCAATGTTACACACAGCATCATCACCAATGCTAAACACAGCATCATCAGCTGCAATGTTACACACAGCATCATCACCAATGTTAAACACAGCATCATCAGCTGCAATGTTACACACAGCATCAACTGCAATGTTACACACAGCATCAACACCAATGTTACACACAGCATCATCAACTGCAATGCTACACACAGCATCATCAACTGCGATGTTACAGCAATGTTACACAGCATCATCAACTGCAATGTTACACACAGCATCATCAATTGCAATGCTACACACAGCATCATCAACTGCAATGCTACACACAGCATCATCAACTGCAATGCTACACACAGCATCAACAACTGCAATGCTACACACAGCATCATCAACTGCAATGCTACACAAAGCATCATCAACTGCAATGTTACACACAGCACCATCAACTGCAATGTTACACACAGCACCATCAACTGCAATGCTACACACAGCATCATCAACTGCAATGCTACACACAGCATCAACACCAAGCCCGCCTCTGTACACACACGTGTGCTCCTGAACATGAGCATGGCATATACTTAGGGTTGGCCAGAACCGTATATATTCACCGAATATGACCGAATATTTGGTGATTTTCCTGCCAAAGGTAACGTATATACACCGTATATATATGGTTTTGGCCAACCCTACATATACTGTAATCGCTCTATACGCTGAAAAGCATGTAGGTACCAAGGTACGGCACCCTACCTGGTACAAAGGTGCACGGCACCCTACCTGGTACAAAGGTGCAGAGCACCCTACCTGGTACAAAGGTGCACAGCACCCTACCTGGTACCAAGGTGCACGGCACCCTACCTGGTACAAAGGTGCAGAGCACCCTACCTGGTACAAAGGTGCAGAGCACCCTACCTGGTACCAAGGTGCACAGCACCCTACCTGGTACCAAGGTGCACGGCACCCTATGTGGTACAAAGGTGCACGGCACCCTACGTGGTACCAAGGTGCACGGCACCCTACGTATCACAATTGGTTGCCACTGTGCCTGTGTGGCAGCATCCTTAATCCTTACATGTATCTGCATCTGAGATCATGCAAATGCGTGGCACGACACTCCCGCTGTAAGTTGTTACATACATCAGTTATTATAAGCCATCATATATATTATATATGAGTATGTAATATATATCATACATACCTGCGTGGCGTCCTATCATACATACCTGCGTGGCGAAGATATACCATACATACCTGCGTGGCGTCCTATCATACATACCTGCGTGGCGAATATATATCATACATACCTGCGTGGCGAAGATATACCATACATACCTGCGTGGCGTCCTATCATACATACCTGCGTGGCGTCCTTTAATCTGCTGCGCAAGCTGTCCACCACAGTGAGTGAATGGTCCTGGCTTTGCTTGTTGGTTTCATTGCCCTTTGCAGACAGGCGCTGCAGGTCTACCAGCGAGGTGTTGAGCAGCTGGATGTCCTGTTTGATGATGTACGTCAGCTCACTGACCTGCGTGCGGAAGCAGACGCAACAAGTTCTGTTCAATACCAGTGGGTACTCCAATTTGTTAGCACTTATATCTCATTGGCGAGTGCTGGCAACAGGTCTGGCAAACAGGGGTGAGCCAAACCACTTTTAAATGCGTTTGCCATTTTGCTCACAGACCTGCGTGTGCAATTTGACATGAAATCGCAACCCCTTGATGGTCTTCCAATTGATGGGCTTTCGATTGATGGGCTTCCGATTGATGGGCTTCCGATTGATGGGCTTCCGATTGATGGGCTTCTGATTGCGGTAGAGGTGCAGAGTGTAGAGGTGCAGCCAAGCCAAAAGCCAGGACGTAGGGTTGGCCAGGACCGTATATATACACCGTATGTGACCGTATATTTGGTGATTTTGCTGCCAAAAATACCGTATATACATCGTATATATATGGTTCTGGCCAACCCTACCAGGCACAAAGGGAAGGGATGTGTGTTATTATCTGAGCCGCACATCAAAGCACATAAGTGTAGTGCACTTGCAAGCCTCAGGGTGCGCAGTGCACGCACAAAGAAAAGGAAATTGTATTCTGTGGTGAACTAAACATACATAGGGTTGGCCAGAACCATATATATACGGTGTATATACGGTATTTTTGGCAAGAAAATAACCAAATGTACGGTCATATACGGTGTATATATACGGTTCTGGCCAAACCTAAAAATACATGTAAAAATAAATATCTGTGTCTGAGATACCGGTCTGGACATTTGAAGATGTATCGTTTCAAAACATGTATACCAACCACAACCGACGTGACAATCTTCACCCTTAGTCCCAGATTTCATCCTTCATACATATATACCAACCACAACCGACGTGACAATCTTCACTCCTAGTCCTAGATTTCATCCTACATACATATATACCAAACCACAACCGACGTGACAATCTGCACGCCTAGTCCCAGATTTCATCCTACATATATGCATACCAAACCACAACCGACGTGACAATCTTCACTCCTAGTCCCAGAATTCATCCTACATACATATATACCAACCACAACCGACGTGACAATCTTCACACCTAGTCTCACCTCTCGCACCTGTGTCATTTAAGGTTCAGCCGCTCCGAAAACTGGGTCAAATGAACCAGGTATGGCAGCTAAGTGGTACACTTTTTTAATGCCCAGAAAAGTGGATTAAACCAGGTGTGGCAGCTAGCTGGTACACAGTATGATATTATGATGGCACCCAGCAAAGTGGGGCAAACCAGGTGTGGCAGCTAGCTGGTACACGTTTTGATTGTGCCCAGCAAAGTGGGTCAAACCAGGTGTGGCAGCTAGCTGGTACACGTTTTGATTGTGCCCAGCAAAGTGGGTCAAAGTGGGTCAACCAAATATGACAGCCATACATACGACTGCGCTCAGTAGAGCATGAGCCGCTCACACGAACCATAACTCTCGTGCAACGGAACAACCCACCTCAGCAGCTGGGTCGTCAAACATGGATGTGCGCTTGGCTAGCTGTGCCAGCTTTTGTAACTTGACAGAGGTGCGTTGGATGGAGTGCCCAATGTCTGCTGCACGCCTGTATATTGGAGTGGTTACTTTACGTGTGGGTATAAGAGTAGGGTTGGCCAGAGCCGAATATGTACACCGTATATGACCAAAACATTGGTGATTTTCCTGCCAAAATACCGTATATACACCGTATATATAGGGTTCTGGCCAACCCTGTATACGTGTGCACTTTATGTGTGGGTGTCAATGCATTTGCATGGGTGTGTGTGTGTGCATCTTTTTGCACAAGCGTGAGGGGGTGCTTTAATGGGTGTTAAACCCTCCAGCAATTATCATTATCTCATTATCGCTAGCCATGTGCATGAGAAAGGTGTGCAGATGGCTGTGTGCGATGTGCATTCAAATAGTGTTTCCATAATCAGAGTCAGTAGGTTGCCCAGGTACCGAGCTAACTGCTTGGCATTACTACTACTTCTTTGCATACTACTACCAAGCTACCTGCTTTGCATTACAAAAGTGCTCCTTTTTGAACTCACCGTGCAAATTCAGAGTGCTGCTGTATCTGGGTGCGAGGGTTAGAGGAGGGGGTGGACATGGGAGCACCTCCCATGGTAGAGGACGACGAGGGTCCGGCCAAGTGCACCCCCATGGGTCTGTTGCTACTCATTGGGCCAGGGCCCACGCCATTGGCAGCATGCCCCCCTGCGAGTGTGTGTGTGTGTGTGTCGTTTGTGCATGAGTGCATGCATGCAATCATGCGTGCATGCAGGTGTGTAACCATGTGTGTGTATGTGTGTAAGTATGTGTCTTTTGTGTATACGTGTGTGTATGTGTGTATGTGTGTGTCTTGTGTGTATGTGTGTGTATGTGTGTGTATGTGTGTATGTGTGTGTTTTGTGTGCATGTGTGTATACGTGTGTGTATGTGTGTATGTGTGTATCTTGTGTGTATGTGTGTGTATGTGTGTGTATGCGTGTATGTATATTATGTGTGTATACGTGTGTGTGTATGTGTGTGTATGTGTCTTGTGTGTATACGTGTGTATGTGTGTGTCTTGTGTGTGTGTGT
>Ga0307948_1004012_pt1 | contig 10866 bp, 10 predicted proteins | sample OrgLakmetagen280_FD_201824 | JGI IMG/M metagenome (GOLD analysis project Ga0307948, IMG submission 201824) | Saline water microbial communities from Organic Lake, Antarctica - #280 | ecosystem: Environmental > Aquatic > Non-marine Saline and Alkaline > Saline | place: Antarctica: Organic Lake...
CCCCCCCGACCCCCACCCATTACCCATACCAACTACAAGGGTACCAAATTGCTACTTTTTATAATCTGCATCCATCTGCATACTCATCATGAACTGAAGTGTTGCAGAGTTGTGGGGCAAAAATTTAGATACAGACGCCCATGCACAATTATGTAAGTTTGTAGTGAGATGCTGCTCCATTGGCTTAACTCACCCCGCGGCCTGCACCTGGGCTCGCATGCCTCTGACTTTTGGACATGTTTGGACACAGACCCCTTGACTTTTGGACATGTTTGGACACAGACCCCTTGACTTTTGGACATGTTTGGACACAGACCCCTTGACTTTTGGACATGTGGAAGTTTGGACACAGACCCCTTGAGCTGAAGACTCAGATGATGTATTTACGACTTCATGGAAGTTGCCCAGATTAAAACTGGAGCCCCCCCCCCAAACTAAATCTCACCGGAGGAACCCTCTCTGATTCGACCCATATATATACCAATCGATAGCTCTCGACGCAGGATCCCAAATATGCAACTTTTATCAGAAAGAATGCCTTCTGCCCTTGTTGGGTGGTAGAAGGGTATTATTTTGATTTTATTTGATGTCAATCTTTTTATTTTGCGAGTATACACGTACCGCACAAAGCATTTCTTAACCAATGCCAGAGATTGCCACTGCTACTAATTTTTTGAATTACCAGTCTTCCTTGGTATAACTTTAAGGCTTTTTTCTGGAGTTAAAGCGCTGTCTGCTCAAAAACATTGTGTTTTAAGCAAGCACGGCAGCACAACATATTGGTAAATGAAAATTCATGGGTTTGTGGGGGTGCGGTTCTTTACAGCATCAGGAATTTGTGATCTGGAAGCAGCGTGTTGTCTCTCACACGAAAGAGAAATAGGACAATATTTACAAGGCTAATCAACCTCGTGAGCCAGCAGTGGTGTGTGCTTGCCACAGCAAAGCCGTCTATCAGACCTTGGGTTTAAAACAAAGATCATTATGAGAACAAATAAAATGCAGTATAAGCAAACACATTATCCTGCACACCTCATCAAAAAAAAACATAAAACAAATTGCAATGCAAGCAAGACATCCTGCACTTTTTCTCAATCAGAAGGACTAATCAGAAAAGCCATCCTGCATGTCAAAACTCTATAATACATGTGTAAAAAATTGCAAAAGAATTAGCATCAAAGTCTCAATTATTAAGTGTGTTTTGTGTCCACACATCACACCACTTACAAAGCCTAGTATAGACATCCAGTCTGAATGGGCATATATCCATACGGGGAATGCACAGGGCTAAAATGATTTATTGCCTTGTAACAATACACAAACAAATGCTCAAATATGCGTCTTGGGTCAAAGCAATAAAACTGCATTATCCTGTATGCTTTACCATGCTTGAATCAAAAATCCAATTTTACGTCAGTATTCAATCATAACCTTCATGTATTTATCCTAGTCTGCAATAAATGAACACTTCCAATTCGCTCAGCTATTGGAACAATCAGATCATTCCACAAAGTACTATATTAATCAATATTTAAAGTATATTGATTAATGGCGCTAGCACGCACTATTGTGACAAACTTCCACCCACTGCGGCCCTATCTTTGATTTTAATGATACAGAGTACAACAACATGCTTTTGAATTGAATTGAATTTGCTAGCATGCAGGGCAATTGTAGGTGGCATACGCAAATGTCATACAAATCATTCATATTGCTGGGCCTTAAAGCTACATGTTTGGTAAGCGACAATCAAAACAGCAACCTGCAGGAGCAAATGCTAACATTGGGGTCTGGCTAAATCACTGATCAACAACTACACACGCTCAATAAACGCACCCTTATATTAAGGTCTAAACGATTTGTAACATGGAATCTCCCAGGGGAGTCATCTTATTGTAAAAGGGCTGCAGAAAGAGGTCCATCATAAAGGAAGCGCTATGGTCGAAAAAGCAATCAAACACCTTGTACATCGAGCATGTATCAGCAGTAATTACATGCATCATACCAATTGATCTAACATGTGCACCAACACAGCTGCAAGCCATGGCATCAACACAGCTGTAAGCAAACTCTGTCATACTGGAAGAAGGGCACACCCTGCACAACCCTGAGCTTTATGCACAAGCATCCTCACTTCAGCAAAGGAAAGAGACCACACCATTAATTGGAGTGCCTTACAGCACCTTCACGTATACCTGACAAGAAGCTAGTACAGCAAGCATGAGCAACAGCCAGATCAGCAGCAGTGCGCCCATCAAGCCGAACCCTCTACCTGCTCCCTGCTTTGCATCCTCCACCCACACCCCCATACCGTCATTGGTGGTGAATAGATACGAGGCCAGACTTTGGGTGGTGCCTACTGCCTTGCTGTGGCCCTCACCAGTATCCTTGCCAAGAAATCCCTTTATAGTTGTTGCTTGGAGGCTCCCTGGCAGGTTGGCGGTGGAGATGTAGGGGTGGTGGTAGATGGGGCTGAGAGGTGGGGTTGAGTGATTTGCTGTGCCGTCACAGGATGGATGAACATCGTAGGCTAGATCAAAGGGCACAACGAAGGCAGGCCTGGGGGTGCGAGGAGAGGCTGGAAGTGCAGGGGCGTTGCAGGTGCAGGGGGAGTTTGAGCCTGCAGTTTAGGATGGGAGGGGAAGAATGGGTCAGTGGTAAATGACAGGAGTCGGGATCTTTGTGAGTCGCAGAGCTATCAAGGCTTCCAGCATATTAAAAACCTTGCACTGCTCATGGCTTGGGATTGTGCAGCTAGTATTGAGCTGTTTATGTGTACTTCTAATTTACACCAACCATTGTGGCAAATCAACAAGCTCATTTTCTCTAGCTTATCACGTTAAGGAGCAACTTACGATTGACAGGTATTGGATCCTTACATATCAAAGCACCTGTATTTCCAAACATGAGTGCAGAAAAGGCACATCATACATGTCCTAAAAATTTAAGTCAGCCTACACACCTGAATAGTGATGACTGCAGGTACTCAACGCTGCCACAAACTCAGGGGACAAGTCATCAGGGCTGAGGGGAGAATCAGCATGTGCACTCAGCAGCTCGCAGCCACGCATGGCACACGAGGTCAGCAAGCAGGCCAGAGTGGCCCAGGCATTTTGGTCCCTGAGGTGCAGAAGGAAGAACGGTGTACAAGTAAGAAATCAGCATGTATGTGTCTTTAGAAACAAACATACTGCTGCAACTGCTGGGCAAGCACACGCACGCCTCGGCTCAAACTCATTCTTCACAGCAGCAATGATGCGCTCAATGCACACGAGCCTCACTATTTAGAATGGCGGCATTACCTGAGGTAGGCCACAATGCTGCACAGAACAGCACGGAAGTCGTGCTCCTGCTCAGATCCTGTGTAACACAATTTGAGGAGTTGCATATGCATTTGGAGGGAAGGAGCACGTGTGACACGTGTTGTGCATGAGGAGGACAGCAAGCTAAACGGTAGGTCGAAACTGCTTGAGTAGAATGCTCTCGTACAATTTTACTGCTTCTCAGTGTTTGGGTTTCTTTGGCTAAACCCTCAGGCTCTAACCTCATAATATTTAGAATGATGTTACGGACACATCTTAAGAGTGCAGTGAGGAGCAAAAATCTTTTCACCTTACGCAGTTTTACCAAACAAAATAAGCAACTCATTCAAAACACACAGCAGTTCTTGTTTCATACTGCTTTCTCAGGTGCAGCTGCTATATAAGCAAATTGAATTACGGGATGATGTTAAAATTGTTCTCCCCCCCCCATGAAACACAAACACACACATACAAACCCACATTGTTCTCCTTCCTCTCCCTTATCCGGTAATTTTTACTTGCTGGGTACCACCGTTTGTTAATTTTCGCGTACCTGGCTGAGGCACGCATTCCAAGCAGTAGCTCAGGTCGGCAGCAAAGTTCTTGAAATGGTCCCCCCACGCCCATTCCGCTGCTTGTCGTATAGAAAGGGGTAGGCAGGCGAGGGGGCTGCCAAAGATCTGCAGGAAGCACAGACGTCTTTATTACACTGTATAGTGTATAGTAATTTATAAAGTACAGTCCTCCCCTAATCATGGGCCAAACAGTCTCACCCGTGCAAAAGATCAAGCACATTTGCAAGCTGCTGTTTGCGTCCTCAACGTACCTCAGGATCAAACGGGGGCTGCTCGTTGCCTGGGGACAGAGACTCGTGCATCATGGACCACAAAAGCCTGAATGAAACAGTCAGAGAGCAAGTCAAGATTTGAGGTGATTATGCGACTCGCATTTGGTTCATTAAACACGTGTAAAACAAAGACGCATTTTTGGGTGCGCATCACAACAACAAATCCGAGTGCAACATTTAGGTGTGCATTATCATCACAGGATCCTGATAGAATGTGGGGGACATACACGCACGTCAGACAGAAGGCCACAGTTGAATTTTGCTGTTGAAGCGATTGGAACGCAGTTGGTATGAATTCAACTGCAATTCAACCGCAACAATTGAAATTAATCGCTCAGTTAATTTCAGCCGCTTCAACAGCTATTAAACTGTAGTCTGCCTCAAGGTGCTACCCTACGCATTTGGATTGTACTTGCAACACAATTGTGTGTGTTTGGGTCTGCTTAAGTAGTGGGACATGATGACATGAGGTTGTGGCACTCTTGCACGTTGTACAAGAAATCAACTGTGAATTGTGAGACTGTTCAATACATTTAAACAGCTGCCTCTTCTGAGAAATTGAATCTTAATATGCGAGCACAGGAAGCAATTTGAGTGGAGCATGACATTACCGCCAAACCTGTTTGCACACTGTCTGGCTTCTCTGCTCAGGCGACTGCAGCAGCTGCTTACACTAAAAACTGTACACAGCCTATGCGACCGTGGACTAGTCAAAGCCCACCTTTGCAGTTCTTGGCACGCCTGGGGTGGAAGCACTGGCAGTAGCGCGGCATTCTGATGAGCATGAAAAAGCAGCTGATTGAAATGAGGAGGTATGTAGAGGCAAAATGCCCTGATGAGTTGATAAGACACAAGTTAGCGTTGCTCTTGGTTTACAAGTCAGGAGGTAGGAGGTATGTTACGACTACTATGATGATGATAGCATCTTGCCTCTATGCTTTAGCAACTAGCTGGGAGAACAGATGCAATCCGTCAAAAGCAGGCTACAAGGAGTACCTTGCGCATAATAATGAGGACAGATAATACCAGATAATACACTGAAAGTGCATGCGTTTCTGACAAAATAGACACTCAACTTAATATGCTGCAATTGCTCAAGCATCTTGATCTTCCACAGCCTAGTACGATCATGATAAAGCATCTGGCAGCCTGGATTGAATAAAGCCAACTCACTTGGATGCTCTCGCAGGATGGATAGCCCTTTTCGTCGCTCATGACAAAGCTGAGGACCGTGGCTTCACGCTCCAGGACGCGGAGCCTATGAGTGAGAGATTTATAGGCTTTGAACAAAGTAAGCCACAAGAAGTGGCAACGTGAATGAGCCTTGTGACTCAACAATCATGGAGGGACAAAGTGGGGCAGGGTTACAGCTGCTCGGAAAACCCTGCGACCACGTCCCAGATCTTTACCATTAATATTACAGTATTCTAGTCAGCCGGCATGCCTGACTTTGCTCACCTGGATGTCTGAACGCCCCTCCCTGCCAGTGTGAGTGGCTCAACGGCTACCACGCTACCCTTGGAGACCGTTAGCAGCTTGGCAATGTGCGCACTTTGCTGTGGCTTGGCTGCAGGCGGCAGATGTTGGTTTACGTTTCCTGCCGCATGGTGGAGCAAGCTGCTGCCGCTGTTATCGGAAAATGTTGCTGCTGGCGATTGCGTTGCTGGTAGGCTGCTGGTCAGGGCCGTTGGTGATGTGGGTGCATGGACAGCCGTGGAGGAGGTGTTTCCTTGTGTGACCAGCATGGTAGTGCTGAAAGAAGCCTCGACAGAGCCATGTTCTTGTAGGCACAGGCAAGGAGGCCAGAGGAGGGTGACTTTGGCGGCAGCAGAAAGGCTGCTGTGTGCCAGCCACGAAGGGCCGCCAGCAGCAGAGGTGGCCTGGTGAGCAGTGAGGCTGCTTTTCTCCATCAGGAGCTCGTGCAGGGAGACAGGAGATCCTTGGGGGGAAGCAGCGGCCGGCTGCTGGCGCCGAGGGGGAGGCATGGACTGCACGATCGTCGCGACGCTAGGCTTGGCTTCGCCACCTTCTTCTCCTTCTCCTCCTTCTCCTCCTTCTCGCCCTTCAAGACGCTGCATGACGACTCGTGTCAAGACACAACGCGATCTCGGGGAGAAGAAAGGGTAGGGATTAATTGGCGAGATGGAAGTAAAAATACTGCATCGGTATATTTTTGCAGTAGTAAAATCTTGAAAAAAATAGCGATAGACGACCCTGATCATTGTTGTGGCTATATTAATAAAAGCAAACGATTGCCTTCTGGGTCCCACACGCTTGTGACTTGGGCGCTTGAATTGGGAAACACCCACATCTGCCAACAGTTCACCCCTAACCTATGGCAGCTCTTATTTGCATTGAAAATGTCGTCGGGGGGCTCCCACCAATCAAACTGAAAACCTGGCAAATCGAAATCTAGCGGAAAAACTAGGTAATCCTCAAACTTGGTGCCAGATGCTGCAATTTAGAGCAAGAGTGCCCCTGCCCTGCTTGACAACACTACCCCGTATGTGAGGTCCTACAGTCCTACAGTCCAGTTGTACACTTAATATTACCCCAAAAAGCTGCAGATAGACACAAACAGTCCTCATAAAACATTAAGTACCAGCAACTCGAGTACATGTTTGGGATAAGCTACCATGATTGCAACGGCACAGCTGCCTGAAGAGAAAATAATTGTACACCTTGCTAATGTGACTGTAAACAGTCGCCCTAATTAGGGTCACAAGCGCTGACTTGTGTGCCTCTTCAAAAGGATAGTTACAATAAGCTATCAGTCATCTAGCCTCATCAGCAACTTTACATCATCCAGCCTCATTTGCCGAGTCTGCGTTGCCGTCTCGCGATTAAAAGCTGCTGCGTTCAAGTCACGCTTGCGGTCCTGTATGAAGCGGCAACAAACACAATGGTAGGCTTGCTGCATATCTTGCTTTATTATTTATTTCCTTACAGTTCCTTAACACAATTTTTGCAGCTAGAGTCTGCTGAAAAAGCCAATGAATCAACAGTGTGAGTGTGCGAGTGAAGATGTGCTGCTGCAAATGGTGCTTTGAGCTCACCTGAAGCAGTAGCATGCGCTCTTCAATAGTGCCCTTTGCTATGTATCGCAAGACCTGCAGGCATTTATAAACATGTGTGTTTCTCTCATTGCATGTTGCAAGCTTCTTGCATTTTTGATCACTATTAATCACTGGGAAATGCAGCTGCTTTTTTTATCTAATTTGAAACAAAAAGCATGAAATATAAAATATTAAGCTCTAGTCTATGCACTTTTTAGGTGCCAGCCCAGGGGTCAGGAACGCCTGCACAGCAAAGCATGATTTCTGTAGAAATATCACACCCAACTGCCTGACCTCAACATTTCGAGTCTGTCCTAGACGGTGCACACGGTCCATTGCTTGCTCCTCTACACCGGGGTTCCACCAAGGATCCTACGGAAAACATTGTGTGGACGTCGTTGGCTTTTTGGGCAGCAGACAAGGCCTGGTATTCTACATGCATCAAAATGTTCTGGTCAGAGCAAAATGACAAGTTCTGGTCAGAGCAAAATGACAAGTTAGTCTGAAGGCAAGCGCCAGATGAACGAGCTTCAAGGGTAAGGGTCAGCAATCGTGAAGAGCCAGGATGATCATGAAGCACAAGTTGCATGAGGTGCACTGTTATATGTACAGGAAGCTTTAAAAAAATGTGATCCAGGAATACATGCGTCTACAGCCTTTCTAACAGCATTACCATGAGGTGCACTTGAGACGCTGCGGTGAGGTTTAGGCCACTGCACGACAAAAGGACATAAAGAGATGTTCAGAGTTGTGAATGGCAGACATTCTATCCTGAAGGAGGATGATAGACCTAGCAACATCAGGTGCACGTACATATAGTGAGCATTCCTGTCGGCCTGTGGAAGCAATCAAAGCCTTGAAATTTGGAAACAGACAAATGCATTAACCTGTGCGCATAAGGAAGCTGCATTCATCGCATTGGCACAAAAAAGGCAGAGGGAACATGTGCAAAGTTACTACTTACACGCCACCAGCTTTTAGGCTGACCAAAAATACAGCAGGGCTAGAGTTGTCGTGGCTGAACTGCTCAATTGCTAGGCCCCGGGCCTGCAGGCGAGTGTGTGAGTAAGTGAGTGAGTAAGTGAGCGAGTGAGCGAGGTGAGTATACGTAAGCAAGTGACAAGTGATATGTGATAGCTCACGTGCATGTAACATTTGAGATGCTGAACACAGGGACTGCCCTACACTATAGCGTGTGCAGGAACTACTGTTACATTAGTCCAAGAAATAAGGGTAGCTGCCAGTCAATGGAGTATTTCAGCTGTACAAGGTCATGGATGAATTATGGCACTGCAATGGATTTATAAGATGCGCGCACAGGAAACTTCAGCACACCTTTTGGCTCACGGTGCCATCCAAGCGAAAGTAGGGAATCCCTTGCTGGTTTAGGGCAGCACCTATCAGGTCCAGCATGGTTGTAAACTGCGCGTGTACATGTCAACCTTAGATTCAACATTTTTATAAACAAATCGAATACACGCTCTTCCTTTTAAATTGTAATCACGGGACCCACTGCTAGTGTATCATTTCATACACAGCTCATTGTGAGTCACTGTACACAGTTTCAAGCACCTGGATCTTTTTGCAAGCTGATGAGAATTTAATTGTGGCAACTAGCCAATGAAGCCACCACCTTGCGTGTGCATGATTCAGCGCACACACACTGCCCTTGACCACACAATTACACATATACATTCATTTGCATGGAGAACATGCTCTAACGCAAAGCACATCAAAAGGCATGTTCGTTCGTATGCACGCATCAAAGCAAAAAAGCTCACAATTACATAAGTGCACTCACTTGCATGAACACATACCAATGTTCTGAGCACACATACCCCCCTCTCTCCCCCCCCAAAACAAACCTGTGAAAATACTACCGCCTTGATGGGCTGCTCTTGAGGCCCATTTTTGGAGCGGCTCTGCAGCAAATCCTTGTTGATGTCATGGTTGCGCTGTAATACATCCACGAGAGCTTTCACCTGCCAGAAATGTTGTTCGATACCCAGATGCTTATAAAGTCAATCTTTGAGGCTGGTCATTTGTAACACCAGACTATAATGCAGGACACAGCTGAACCCTTAAAGAACATAGGTTGTTGATGACCACTTTACCACGACTTGTTAGGATGGCTACCAGAATTCTTGAAACTGACCCCCCAATAAAGACAGGAGTCAAACCCCTGTAATGCTGACATCAAGAGGTTGCTACCTGCCAACGCCCTCTTTATAAATGCTTTCCTAATCGGTCTGTATTGTGCGGCACAATATTGTGCAGCTCTGGTTTAGGTTAGGGTGAAACCTGTATTGACCTTGATGCAAGGCCCTTTACCTTTGCGCTGTGCAAAGCACTGCCACTGCTAGAGGCTTTTGCAGCTTGCTTCTGGTCCTGCTCTTGCTCTGCTGCTTGGGCACCAGGAGGCGGGGGGGCGATTAGCTGCTTTGTAGTCAGATGGGCTCTGCAGAGTGGGCAAGGCCCTCTGTCTTCCTGTGTGCGTATATGTGAGCATGTTCCTGAGTGCGAAATTGTGTGAGAGAAAGATATATATATATATACAGAGAGAGAGAGAGAGAGAGAGAGAGAGAGAGAGAGAGAGAGAGAGAGAGGGAGAGAGAGAGAGAGAGAGAGAGAGGGAGAGAAGAGAGAGAGAGGGAGAGGGAGAGAGAGAGAGACAGTATATGCGTGCTGCAGTGTGCTCAAGTGTTGCGTAGATCTGTGTTGTACACGTTCTCAAGTACGAGCAAAGAGTGTTGCACAAGCAGCTGCCGCTACAGCTATGTGCAAAAAGTAGGAGAAGCACAGGTATGCTTCAAGGCACGTTTTGCCTCATGAAAAGCCCATATTTGCGCAGCAGATTGATGCAATTGATGATTATTCGCACCCTAGTACCGCAGCTCTTTTACGCAAAGCTTACCCGGTTTAGAACGTGCTCAATGCAGGCACGGCAAAACATGTGAGAGCAGGCTGTAATCACTGGGTCTGTGAGCTCACTCAAACAGACTGCGCACTCCAGTTCTTCATCCAAAGCATCCTGTTAAATTTGGGGGAAGTGTAGGAAAACGAAATTGCTCTCTTTGCTCATAGTGGGCAGGAGACGTAAAAACAATCCATGACACACACAGAATTGTTTTTATATTTTTTTGGGGTGGACACCCCTGAGGGACCACCCACCCCCAAAATCCCCCTTCCAGTGCCCCCACCAGACAACATAGGGCACCATTCTGCTCCTCCTGCATCCATCTGTATACTCATCAAGACCTGAAACAACAATGACGCAGAGTTGTGGGGCAAAAATTGAGATGCGGACGCCCATGCCCACATGACTAACCAGGCACCCATAACTGGCTTGCACAATTCCACATTGCTTCCTTTTTTTCAGAATTCCACTGACTATCTCATGCTGGCACAATTTTGGAAGTTTGGGGTTAACTGCTGCTTCATTGGCTTGGCTCAACTCGCGGCCTGCACCCGACGCATGTGCCTCTGACATTTGGACATGTCCACAGACCCCCCGGGGCATAACCCCCCTTAACCATATTTGCTCAAAAAGGGTGCGAATCGACTGGTCTTGAGCTCAGGATTCCGACGATATATTTACAATTTCGTGGGAATGGCCTAGAAAAAAACTGAACCCCCCCCCCCCAAAAACTAAAACCACATC
>Ga0307948_1004018_pt1 | contig 10856 bp, 17 predicted proteins | sample OrgLakmetagen280_FD_201824 | JGI IMG/M metagenome (GOLD analysis project Ga0307948, IMG submission 201824) | Saline water microbial communities from Organic Lake, Antarctica - #280 | ecosystem: Environmental > Aquatic > Non-marine Saline and Alkaline > Saline | place: Antarctica: Organic Lake...
TGCAGCCTCCTGAATCGCCACACTCACCCATGCCCCCTAACTGCAGCCTCCTGAGTCGCCACACTCACCCATGCCCCCTAACTGCAGCCTCCTGAGTCGCCACACTCACCCATGCCCCCTAACTGCAGCCTCCTGAATCGCCACACTCACCCGTGTCCCTAACTGCATGCTCCTTTGCATACGCTCCTTACTACATACACCCATACCCACACCTACCTGACTGCCGCACGCATACGCACACACACACACACACACAACACCACACGCACACACACACTTACACTCAAACCCACGTCCACACCAGCTCTCACGCCCACATCCACTCACACTCAAAGCCACATTCACACCCACACCCACACCCATCCACATCCTGCAGGGCCCCATGGTGCACATTGGAGCTTGTGTTGAATCAACCATCCACACCCACCCACCCACACATCCACACCCACACACCCACGCATCCACACCCACACCCACACCCATCCACATCCTGCAGGGACCCATGGTGCACATTGGAGCTTGTGTTGCATCAACCATCCACACCCACCCACCCACACATCCACACCCACACACCCACACATCCACACCCACACCCACACCCACACCCATACACATCCTGCAGGGACCCATGGTGCACATAGGAGCTTGTGTTGCATCAACCATCCCCTACGTGGATTGCAGTGAGTGTCCTGTCTTCCCTCTTTCTTATCTTGATTTCTCTACTCTTTTTCCTTCTTTCTTTCTTTGAATTCTTTCATAATGCGTGGATAGCGGTGAGTATCCTGCTATCCTGTCCTGCTATCCTGTTTATCCTGTTTATCCTGTTTATCCTGCTATCGGGTATCCTGTCCAGCTATCCTGTCCTGTCCCCTCTTTCTTTTCTTTGTTTCTTTATCATTTCTATATGAATCGCACTCATAGCTGGTTTAGGGTGCATTCATCCTGCGTCAAATACAAAGCGCTAGCATGAAATGATAATGAGTAATTCTGTAAATGGTAATCACCGCACTGGTGACAAATGAAGTTAGTGCTGCAGCCCAATGTATGGTCCTGTGAGGTTTATATGCAATAGGAGCTTATCAAAAAGAGGATATTTCATTCACAATTTAAGGGCACATGCCCGCCACCTTTCTCCGTGCAGTTGCTTGAAACGCGTGTTGAAATCTGTAGCAGAATTGTGAGCAGGTGAACATGAAGCAGGTGAACATGTTGAAATCTGTAGCAGAACATGAAGCAAAACATGAAGCAGAACATGAAGCAGAACATGAAGCGGACATGAAGCAGAACATAAAGCAAACATGAAGCAGAACATGAAGCAGGTGAACATGTTGAAATCTGTAGCAGAACTGTGAGCAGGTGACGATGGTGGCAACACACACTTGCGTCTGGCAATGATCTCCAGCTGTGTGGTTGTCACAAAACTATGATCTCTAGCTGTGTGGTTGTCACAAAACTATGATCTCTAGCTGTGTGGCTATCACAAAATGATGATCTCCAGCTGTGTGGCTGTCACAAAACTATGATCTCTAGCTGTGTGGCTATCACAAAATTATGATCTCCAGCTGTGTGGCTATCACAAAACTATGATCTCCAGCTGTGTGGCTATCACAAAACTATGATCTCCAGCTGTGTGGCTATCACAAAAACTATTTCTCCTTTGCTGACAGTGTCCACTGTCACAAAGAAGGTGACCTGCAAAATACCTAATATGGCAACAAAAGACGGCTAAATAGGGTTATTATAAGGGCGGCCCCCAGCAAACACTTTTGCACTTTGGTCGCTGAGAAGGTGGTTTCAAACACAAATGTTGGCACTATGTTTGCTGGGGGTGTGAATTCCGGCCAAAAAGCTTGGCGCTATGATTGCTGACAGAGTGGCCTTAAGCAAGTCATATATGACTACAGTTGCTGAGGGGGTGACTTTTAGCAAAGAGATTTGGCACTATGGTGGCTGGGAGGGTGATCTCAAGCACAAATGTTGGCCCTATGGTTGATGAGAGGATGGTCTCCAGCAAAGAGATTTGGCGCTATGGTGGCTGGGAGGGTGATCTCAAGCACAAATGTTGACCCTATGGTTGATGAGAGGGTGGTCTCCAGCAAAGAGTTTTGGCGCTATGGTGGCTGGGAGGGTGATCTCAAGCACAAATGTTGACCCTATGGTTGCTGAGAGAATGGCCTCCAGCATTGTTTTGGCAAGTCTCCAGCATACCTAAAAGCATAACAACATAACAATACCTACATACCTATAAATAGTGGCGTTGCGCTTGAGGACCCTAGGTCCATTGAATTCACATTAACTTTTTCTGGCGCTGTGCTTGGGGTCTCTAGGATTGGTCAGATAGAGACATTGAATTCATAGCCCATACTTGCAATTCCATCATAGCCCAATGCTGCTGCTCAATGCATACCTGCAGATCCTCAAGATCCTGTGTTTGACCTGATGTGTGTGCCCATGTCATGCATGCAAAGAAAGTGCAGATTTGCCACTTTAAAGCAATGGCTAGCGCAGGCCTGTTGCAACTCACCCTTGCCTGTAGTGGAGGACGGCTCTACGGGGCTGAGACTTTGCATCTCTGAGTCTCTCTGCCGTACTCCAACCCGAATAATGTTCTCTCCGCACGACACGTCATCACAACAGAAAGTGGCCGGAATGCAATTGTGCTCCAGCGATATTAAATTTAACTTCCTGCTCATTGCGAAAATGCAGCAACATGACCTCGCTCGGGAAACGGATTTGCATTTCGCGGCATCACCATTTGAGGCGTTAAGGCCCAGTATGTCTTGAATTTAGGTCTTCTTTCCATATATCTAGTTCTTATGTCAAGGAGCTAAAAACATGGTGCCTCTCTCCAACCAGGGCACTGTTCGACAATCAAAAAGCACCATCCTTCTCAGCATGAGCTTCTCACTTGATTTGGCTGTAAAATCTTTTGGAGAAAGGTCCAAATTCCTAAGCTATAAGACTCTCAGTTTCTCTAGCAATCCATAAGCCTAGGACAAAGTCCTAGGGTCCAAAATACCTATATAAACGTAACAAAGTTTTCGGCAGGTCTCCAGCATACCTATAAACAAGAGGTCTTTGTGTGGGCAGCAAAGTTGCTAATGCAACTTTCAGCTTTTACAAATTGCTTCTGTTAAGTGTGGGCTGGTGAGTTTTGTAGGTTTCCTAGTGCATGCGCATTGGGCAGTCAAAACATCAGCACTCAGTGCAATTCACGCCCAGAAGCGCACATGTATACACAATAAGCGCACATGTATACACAATAAGCGCACACGTATACACAGTAAGCACACACGTATACACAATACACACACGTATACACAATAAGCGCACACGTATACACAATACACACACATGCATACATGCGCACACAAACCCTTAACATACAACACACACATGGACACATACACACAACACATGCGCACTCATCAAGCTGCTGCTGATGTTATGATATGGGCTGCTGCTGTGGCTGCTGGTGCCCAGTAGAGAACTGGCTTTCTGCTTGTACCTAACACATACCAAAAAATGTACCGTGGGTGATGTTTAACTTTTCCTTTCAATTGTTTTCTTTGTTTTGCAAATGCAGAAGTGGTGCGCAACGGAAAGCTTCGCAGCATTGTGGGGCGCCTGAGGGGGAAGCGTTTGAGCGACTCGGGGGATGACCTGAAGGTAAGAGGAAGCACACACCTGAGTACAGGGTTGTTCAATTCGGGGGTCGGTCAAAAGTTTGGGTTCGCGAACTATCACACATTTTAGCGAACCCTAAGAATGCCATTTGCGAGCTATCAGAAGTTTGTAAGAATTGACGCCCCTTTTTCGAAATTTGGGCCCAAGTTGCAGCCCAAGATGCAGGAAAGAGCCTTAGATGGCCGTCAAACGTTCTAATCTTTTGTGCATTGATTAATTACAATGTATAATATATATCTAAGACAATTTAAGCATGTTATAATTGAGTATGACCACAGAAACCAGGAAAATCCTCTGTTTTCGAAATTGCACCTCAAACTGCTCGAACAGTTTGAGGGTTCTAAAATCTCACGAACTTTATCGAGCCCTTGTTCCCAAAAAAACGAACTGAACAACCCTGCCTGCATATTTGAGTGCTTACTTGTTTGTTTATCGCGATCAAAATGAGGCTACAACGACCTATAAGGTGAATTTAACTACACACCTGTGTGTATGAGTGCTTACTCGTTTGTTTATAGCTAGGGTTGGCCAGAACCCTATGTATACGGTGTACATATGGTATTTTTGGTAGGGAATCACCAAACATACATTGTATATGTACGGTTCTGGCCATCCCTATTTATAGCGGTCACAATGAGGGGCAACAACCTGGTGAGAGGAAGCACGTTTACTTTTGGACAACGGAACTGAGAAGAATCAGAACATAATAAACATGCTGCTACCTACTCTCCACGTATATTAAGCGCGATTAAAAAACTGCGTATATTAAGCGGAAAAAAAAACAGAAATAACAGAACAACATACTAATACCTGCTCTGCACAAATATTGGGCGCGAGGAGTCATTTTAATGCCACGCACCATTACTCACGCAGTCATGTTGGTGCCACGCACCATTTACTCACGCAGAAGCAGGAAGTGGCTATTGAACAGGGCGCGGGTTTTCTTGTTTTACAGTGTTATAAGGATTTACTTGCAATTGTACAGACTGGTATTTTAGGCAAGGACATATATATATATTTATTTATTTATTTATTTATTTATTTATTTATTTATTTATTTATTTATTTATTTATTTATTTATTTACAGAGGCATCATACAATGTGAGTGTAAGTGCATGAGCTTCTTAGTTAAACCCACTAGATGTGCGTGCGCAAACCTGCTTGCTTATTTATGGTGTACAGGGTGATTAATTGCGTATGCGTCCGTGCAATTACAATGCGTACGTGCACTTACAATGCGTACGTGCAATTACAATGGGCTTGTTTGCTTCAGCGGTCCCCATACGTGGGCAGAAACGCTTGCACACACTAACTTTATATGTTACTTGAAGCGACCAATTAAGCGAGCGTGCCCTCAACAATTTGATGCACAGCACGTAAGGTGCAAATGCTCACCACACACACACACACACACACACACATACACACACGCACACACACACGTCCTAGACTACATCGTGAGTGGCACTGATCACTTTGATGCACACAGCACATGCGGTGCACATGCTCACACCACGCACAGGTCCTAGACGACATCGTGAGCGACACAGACCATCGTGAGTTCATTTCTGCAGGAGTGAGTGCTGGTATTGCGGCAGCATTTGGGGCGCCCATAGGTGGCGTGCTTTATTCAATGGAGGAGGTGCGTCGCTATGAGTGTGAATGTGCGTGTGTTTATTGATGTGCATGTGCGCGTGCATTCTTGAGTGTGTGTGTGTGTGCGTGCGTGTGTGCATGTGTGTGTGTGTGCGTGTGTGTGCTTATGTTTGTGAGGGTGGGTGTTGGTGCATATCCGCATGTGCGTGCATGCGTGCATGTGTGTTTGCGTGTGTGTGGTTGCTGTGCTGTATGTTTCATGACCTTGCGTGTGTTTGTGTTTGTGTGTGTGCAAGTATTGCTTGAAACACGGGTGTGGTTTGATGCGAGTGTGTGCTGTATTTTCTTGAAGAAGTGTGTTCATTGTGCTTTGGTGCGTCTGGTATTGTGTAAGCACTCGTTGCAGGTATGCTCCTCCTAACTGAGAAAGCCTGTGTGTGTGTGTTACCTCTTGCAAATCATGCACAGCGTACTAGCAACAGCGTACGCTTTTGCTAGCACTGCCAACTTCCCGTAATATTTGCAGATTACGCCCAGCTTACTTTTGAATATTTTACGCTCAGCTTCAATTTATGTAGCCAGGCCACTCGGTATTCAAGAACTTCTCACAAACCGTGCACAGCTTGCTTATACTGCTGCCATGCACACCCTGCTTACTGCTGCCATGCACGGCTTGCTTACTGCTACCATGCACAGCTCGTTAACTGCTACCATGCACAGCTCGTTAACTGCTACCATGCACAGCTTGCTTATACTGCTACCATGCACAGCTTGCTTATACTGCTACCATGCACTGCTTGCTTGCTGCTAGCTGTGATTTCCTCTAGCTCTTTTACCAAGTGACTAAGCCACAGTCGCAACCCTATCATTAAAGCATTAATTCGTCCTGCCGCTCTCTAAAGTCGATTCTTTTCAATCTTAAACTGGAAATGCAGAGGACAAGACGTGTGTTTTGATAACCTGTTGTCTTGTTATGCAGGCTTGCTCTTTCTGGTCGAGGAAGGTGGCATGGCGCTGCTTCATTGCTGGCACCCTGTCTACATTCACAATCCAGGTGTGTTGGGCATGCGTGCAGGTATGCGCGCAAAGCCCAGTGCTTGTGGTCTGCTTACATTCTCATTCAAGATGTGTAAATAAAAAGCCTGCAACGCCAGTGCTTTGCTTGCATTGGAGTTTGACATACACGTCTGTGGTCCAGTCATTTCCTCTCCTCTCTTTCCCGCAGATTGTGACCCAGGGCACTGCACATTTCCATGCTGCCATTGCAATATGAACAAATATGATCTCTCCCCTCTCTTTTCCATCGATCTCAACCAAGGGCGCTGCTCTGGGTGTTATGAAACAAAACGTTTTTTCTCTTGCAAGTTTGTTTCCTCATATCATTCTGCTCTCATTTCCACAGATCTTGACCAAGGGCGCTGCGCACGGCGCAATCGCCTACTCAAACCTTGAGCGTATGGAGGTCAAGGACTGGTGCGTGCGTGCGTGCATTGAAGTGTATTTACTTTGCCCTTATCTTGAGCCAATACTTGACCCAAACATCCGACAGACACATGGAGGTCAAGAACTGGTGCGTGCTTGTGTGCGTGCATTGAAGTGTATTTCCTTTTGACTTAAGTCATAGTCATACGTGTTTTGTTTGCGTGCAGTCTCGAGCATTGTTCACACACACACACACGCGCACACACACACACACGCACACACACACGCATACGCACACGCACACTAATACAAAAACACACACCACACTTCTTCTGCTTTGACCCCTGCGCAGGCTCATGCAACTGCCTTTGACACACACACACACACACACACACATATACCTTCTTGTATGCTTTGTCCCCTGCGCAGGCTCATGCAACTGCCTTTGACACACACACACACACACACACACACACACACATACCTTCTTGTATGCTTTGTCCCCTGCGCAGGCTCATGCAGTTGCCCTTTTTGCTAGTCAACTTTGTGATGGCAGGCCTGCTTGGAGCAGCCTTCAACTCCATGCGTATGTGGTTGTGGAAGTTGCGTGCTTCGAAGACCATGCACCTCCAGGTGAGTGTGTATATTGCGTATTGTCTGCGTGCGTCATAGACCAAGCACCTCCAGGTGAGTGTGTCTTGTGTGCCTTTTTAGTGTACATGCACACATGTTGGCTGTGTGTGTGTGCGTGTGTGTGTTTATGTGTGTGTATGTGTGTATGTGTGTGTGTATGTGTGTGTTTGTGTGTATGTGTGTTGCAATGTGCTCTAGGGAAGCTCTTTCCTCCCATGTGGTTTGCAGACAACACTGCTGCCGGACGCTTAAGCAACAGTGTCACGGTATCAAAACAGTGTCACGGTATCAAAACAGTGTAACGGTATCAAAACAGTGTCACAGTATCAAAACAGTGTCACGGTATCAAAACAGTGTCACGGCATCAAAACAGTGTCACGGTATCAAAACAGTGTCACAGTATCAAAACAGTGTCACGGTATCAAAACAGTGTCACAGTATCAAAACAGTGTCACGGTATCAAAACAGTGTCACGGTATCAAAACAGTGTCACGGCATCAAAACAGTGTCACGGTATCAAAACAGTGTCACGGTATCAAAACAGTGTCATGGTATCAAAACAGTGTCACAGTATCAAAACAATGTCACGGTATCAAAACAGTGTCACGGTATCAAAACAGTGTCACGGTATCAAAACAGTGTCACGGTATCAAAACAGTGTCATGGTATCAAACAGTGTCACGGTATCAAAATGCCTTCAAGCGCATGAGTGTTTTCTTTTTCTCTCAAACATAAAAACTAAGCTGCAGCCTAGTCGCACAAATTTGACATGCATGCACGCGCACACACACACACACACACACACACACACACACACACACACACACACACACACACACACACACACACACACACACACGCATAAACGCGCACATAATTGCTTACATCCACGCAGCGTATCTTGGAGGTGCTGGGTCTGCTGATCCTTGTGGGCTTCTGTGGCTTTTTTTTTGCGTGGGCAGCAGGAACATGCATCGAAATGCCAGAGGACTGGTGCGTGTGTATTGGTGTCGGTGTCGGAGTGGGTCTGAGCATTGGTGTGAGTATGGTATCGGTGTCGGTGTGGGTGTGGATGTGGGTGTAAGTGTGGATGTGGGTGTAGGTACTTGTGAGGGCATGGTATGGTATCGGTGTCGGTGTGGGTGTGGGTAAAGGTATTTGGTGTGGGTGTGGGTGTGGGTGTGGGTGTGGGTGTGGGTGTGGGTAAAGGTATTTGGTGTGGGTGTGGGTGTGGGTGTGGGTGTGGGTGTGGGTGTCGGTGTGGGTGTGGGTGTGGGTGTGGGTGTGGGTGTGGGTGTCGGTGTGGGTGTGGGTGTGGGTGTAAGTGTGGGTGTGGGTAAAGGTACTTGTGAGTGTGTGTACGTGTAAGTAAGAGTTTGGGTTTGGTGGCAAGCTTAGGTGTATGTGTGTGTTACATTTATTACATGCCCATGTGTGTACGTAGTTGATCTGCCCAACTACCACTAATACGTTTTGAGTGCTGTATCTTGCTCTATTTATATGGCCAACTTTGTCTATAAATTAACTAAGGCCGTGTGCAAGTCCAGTTTTTGGCACCAAATCTTATTCACACGCTCCAATCCATGCACTCGTGTCCCACACAGCACACACACACCTGTAACACACACATGCACACAAAAACACACACACACCTACATATACACACAGGACACATATATTTATACACACACCTACACACACAACACACACATATACACACACACCTACACACACAACACACACATATACACACACACTTACACGCACAGCACACACACACACACACATGCACACACAGGTGGGTGAATGAGCAAGTGGGAGGCACACGCGAGTACGGTGTGCGTTTCCTCTGTGGCGATCAGCAACACAACGATGTGGCTACGCTATTCCTGTCCTCTACACACCACACAATTGTGCGGCTCTTCTCCATGGGCCGGCTCAATGCGGTGAGTCCAGAGTTGGCCAGATTCAAATATATATACTTACGGTGTACATATACGTACGGTGTATAATATATACGGCATTTTTGGCAGGGAAATCACCAAATATGCGGTCATATACGGTGTGTATATACGGTTTTGGCCAACCCTAGGTGAGTCTCTGTGTAAATGTGCGTGCAGTGTGGCACACTGTGTGGGTGTGTGGGTGTGTGGGTGTTTATGACTGTGGGTGTAGGTGAGGGTGTGGGGGTGTGCTCCACATGTATTTTGAGTGAGTGTCTGTGTGTATGTATGCGGTGTATAGGTCTGGTAATTATAATTATTCGGGTTTCACACATGGGTTTCGCATCATGTGGGTTTCATATCTTGGTGTTGAATGGTTTTGATGTTACCTTTGCGCTTTGGCGTACTCCAAGTAGCATTTTAAACGCAATCGGTTTGCGTCATTCATAAGGTGCTGTAAATACACCTTTTGTAAGGGTTTGTGCAGCGTTTCAGTTCTGTTTCAAGCGTTTTGTGTCATTCATGGGGTGCTGTAAATGCGCCTTTTGTAAGGGTTTGTGCAGCGTTTTAAGTTAGTGCTGTTTCAACCAGTTTGTGTCATTCATGGGGTGCTGTAAATACACCTTTCATAAAGGTGTGTGCAACGTTTCAGTTCTGTTTCGACCGGTTTGTGTCATTCATGAAGTGCTGTAAATGCGCCTTTTGTAAGGGTTTGTGCAGTGTTTGAATTAGTTCTGTTTCGACCGGTTTGTGTCATATATAGGGTTGGCCAAAATCGTATATATGCACCGTATATGACCGTATATCTGGTGATTTCCCTGCCAAAAATACTGTATACACACCGTATATATATGGTTCTGGCCAACTCTAGTCATATATGAGATGCTGTTAACGTGCCTTATGAAAGGGTTTGGGCAGCATCTTTGAGTTGTGCGAAGTTTACAGAGTTTACAGAGTAAGCCATCAGTCAAAACGTGTGACTGCTAGGTCTTTGAGTTTTGTTTCATTATGTGTTGCCCTGCAGTAACACGCACACACACTCACGCACACACACACTCGCACACACACATTCTGCACTCAGGTTTGAAGCTTGCTGGGTACCGTCTACTGGCAAACAAACTTTCACAGATGCAGACTCATTCACGCACACGCACACACACACAGACATTCGCCTACACACACGCACGTACACGTACACATTCACACACACCCCATACCACACTCACACAGACACATTCACACACACACATATACACACGCACGCTCACGCACGCACGCACACACACATATACATGCATACACGCCACACACACTCACACACACGCGCCCACGTGCACTCACGTCCAGGTGGACCCCTCAACATCCGGCTATGGCTCTAGTTTCAGCCCTGGCGCCCTTGCCCTCTACACTTTGGTGTACTTGGCACTCATGTCGTTAGGAGCTGGCCTTGCCATTCCAGGGGGGCTGTTCATGCCATCTGTAAGTGTGTGTTTGTGTATGTGTGTGCGCGTGTGTGTGTGTGTGCGTGCGTGTGTGTGTTGTACATCTTGGCGTCGTCCCAAGGGGGGCTGTTT
>Ga0307948_1004028_pt1 | contig 10846 bp, 11 predicted proteins | sample OrgLakmetagen280_FD_201824 | JGI IMG/M metagenome (GOLD analysis project Ga0307948, IMG submission 201824) | Saline water microbial communities from Organic Lake, Antarctica - #280 | ecosystem: Environmental > Aquatic > Non-marine Saline and Alkaline > Saline | place: Antarctica: Organic Lake...
TTTGCGTTGTGTGTATCTGTAAAATCTGTCCAGCTGGGATTGCAAGTGGGTAGGAGAATTTGTCATAAGAACGATGTCGTCAGCATAGTCACAGTTTGGAACCTTGGTGTGCTCCACAGCGTTGTTTTCGTGGTGTAAAAAAGCAGACACGTCATGTCAAAATAAAAACACGTACTTCCCCGGCAGAGAAACCATCTGAGGGTTTGTGCAGTGAAAGAGAACATGTCTTACTTCCGGACATGATCATGAGCCTCACATAAGTCGCAAGTAGGGGAAGAGGTGGAATTCCAAGTTGCTGTTTCAAAGCCAAGGGTGTGGACACAAAGTCTGAAACGAGCCGCACTGTGAATGACATCTCGAGGAAGGTCAAGACGTATGCATGTATCTGGGAAGCCTAGCTCTTTGTGCAGGCAGTGCGCACCACTGGTGATAAGTAAGCGTTTTGCTGTTGCGCTCTCTCCGGTGATTATTAGAAAAAGGTGTCCATAACTCAAAATGCCTATCCCTAATGCATTTCCACGAAACCGACTGAGATCAATAGGCTCACAGTCAAACAACTTTTGAGATAGACTTTACAAATTCTCTACAGCTTTTGAACATGTAAGATTGTGTCAAGCCTTCCATGGACGGCTGGAAAAATGTGGGAGGATCAGCATTTAGGAGACCTGGAGCGCATTTGCATGTCAGCTTGCAAAATCTTCCTCGTCGTGGTTCTGTTGCATTGGGTATGGGAATTGTACAGACCAATCGCAGTGTGAAACCAGTTGAATTGCAGGGGCTCTAAGCCGCACTCCTGCACAATGCACCAAGAAAGGAGTGGTGTCTCTGACTCCGAGAATCCTTTTTAGCACTGTCAAATAAAAGCCATTTCTGTAGTGGGTTATTACTCTCTACCTTACCTTGTCGTATCTTGGTGTCGCACCAAGAAGGGCGTAGCCCATACTTGACTTGCTTACATGCTAGCAGGAATTGTATAAGTTAGGTGGAACCAGACACGAGTGTGTAATCTGTTAGCAAGGTCATGGCTCTTGAAGATTTGCTTGACTTTGAAAGTACCAGCCATGAATGGTCGCAAAGCTGCGTCAGCCGCAGTGTTATAATCCTACATACTGTTTTTTGTTCCTCTAGCTCTGTTTCTTTTCTTTAGCTAGTTGTAGTTACGGGCTTCTTCCAAGCTATCTTCCGCTCAGATGCCCCCTGAGGCATACATAGCGATGTAACCTTACCTAATCCTACAAATCAACGCAATTAAAACGGAAATAGGCTCAAGCAATCCCTTCTTTCTGATTATGATCGCACACTGAATGTAAAACACTTCCTACAATTTCTACAATGTTTTACATACGCAGCCTAGCAGTCCCACCTTTAGACTGATGGCTTTAACTGTAAAATCTCTCTTTGTAAACTCATAATCGCACACTCAATGTAAGGCCTACAATGAAATTTTGAATATACAGCACAGCAGCACGTTTGTATGCTGGCAACAAAATGCAGATAAGACAAAAACAGATCCTTTTTCATCACTCTTCCTGCTTCCGTCCATTCGACTCTGCTCCTTTTGTCCATGCAATGTTCTCCTACTAAGGAATGATCCTAAAGTGATTAATCAACATGCGTAAGCACTCAAAAACACATGAGGCAAACAGTTTGATAATGGTGGTTGAATGGTGGTTGAGGGTCATGACAGACCGTTTCTGCTCAAACATATGCACCAGCAATCACATTGGGTGCCTGTGACTTATACTGCGGACTAGATGGGGGTACCAAGCCTAAAGTACATGCAGTGGATCACAACAACAGAAATGCACTTTTGAACAATTGAACACGAAGTCCTGCCATCTCTGTTATAAATCCGTTCCTTACAACGCGCACTACACTAACAAATCCTGGTCATTTTCACACGCGTACACACGCACACGTACACACACTCACACACACGCATGTGCTGCTTTGAGGAACTAATTTAGTTGATGAATCGATATGTAACACACTGGCAACCCACAACACAAAGGTGCGTGCTCCCTACATGCCATCGCTGCCCATCCTCTCTCAATCCACAAAGTACACTGCTTCTTTATGCATCGCTGTGCTCACACACACTGAAAGAATGCTACTAGCGGTCATGAAGAACAAGCGAGTGATTGTCTTCAGAGGACACACCCAATATGCTCTTCATTACTCAACAACAACGGGAGAGAGGATTCATCAGTTTTGCTGTGCCTGCTGCGCTTTCTCCTGCTGAACTGCAGCGGCTGCTGTTGCTGCGGCAGCTCCACGCACGATTGCATCCACACCCTCCTTGTTACTGTTACGTCTGCCTGCGTCGCTGTCCGGGGGTGTGCCTTGATCAGGCGAAGCCGCGCCCTGCGGGTTTACACCACAGTTGAAGTCAAAGTCACTGACTGTTGATTGACTGGGGGTAGCGCAAGGAAACAAAATACCACTTACTATTAGGGTTGGCCAGAACCATATATATATACGGTGTATATACGGTATTTTTGACAGGGACATCACCAAACATACAATCATATACAGTGTATATACACGGTTCTGGCCAACCCTAGACAAACTATGGGGAGCAAAGTCGCTGCTCCAACCAAGCTTTGTAAGTTCAAACTTGTGTTTAGCTTTATTGAAGCGATCGTGATGAATAAGCGGCACTGTTCTAACGAAGGAGAAAACCAAGGCACAGCCATTTGGGCGAAGGAAGATGACCTTTCCACTGCACCATCGTCGTGTATTGTATTCATGGTCGCCTTGATCTGAATGCGCCCCCCCAAGAATCTAGCACCCTTTGCTTAAGTTCCAAATATACAAATAAAGCAACAAACGGTTCTTGTTTTATAAACAGTGTTTGCTGTGCTGCTGCAAGGTTGTGGCCCCTTAAAACAAAAGAGCATGGCAGAGTTGCTTTCAAGCCCCCTTTAAACAAGTGCGTTGGTCTCACTTGTTTCCTTCTGATTGTTGAGCAAGCAAAAGTAGTTGCACCGTGCTGAAAATGATGGGCACTACTTAAAGATACAACCCTGGATATCAGGAGGTCCAGTCATGGAGGAGCCTACCAACAGCTCATGATCTGTTCAACAGAGCCCTGGCATTGTTAACCACTGCATTTTCTCCCCTCTCGCTTTGCACCTCCCTGATGCACACCAATTCTGTATGTGCCCCGCCTTTTCGCTTTGACTGTGACTTACAATTGAGCAACCGTTCGACTGTCTGAGGCCCATAGCGTGCAACAGCTTGATGACCCCCTTACAACCTTGGGCCTTCAGTACCAACATTTCATACACATACTCACATACACACACACATACACACACACCATGGGCGACAAACTGGGGGACTCCATTCCATCTGCATCTGATGGGCTGTTGCTGCGGGAATGAGAGGCTGACGCAATGCCGCTGCTGGTACCTGTGTGTATGTGTTATATGTGTTTGCGTGCGAGTGTATATAAACCATCAATTCCACTCAATTATTCATTTCATCAATATTAGGCCTTTCCCAAGCTCTTAAAACATCGTGAGCGCACTTGCGTGCATGTGATTTGTGCTGCTGCTGCTGCTTAATAAATATGCAAACGAGCTATACTGAGATCTCAAGAGCGCAGATCACCTGGAGACCCTTGTTTCTGAGAAGGCTGCTTCTCTTCCTGCTGTTGCTGAGGAACAGGGTGGTGGTGGTGATGCTGCTGCTGGTGTGCATGGTGGTGTTTGTGCACGTGAGGGTGCTGTTGCATGTGAGGGTGCTCAATTTGGCACTCGGGCTGGGCTACTGAAGGAGGCTTGAAGGTTACAAGAATAGCGGTGCAGTTGTCGTAGGCTGTGCGGCTGGGCTCAAGGCACGCTGCAGGAAAAAAAGGGCAGTTGTGAACGGGTACAGGGTTTCCTCAAAGTCTGACAGGCGGTGCAGTGGTGGGGAAAAGGCAGTGACGTTAAGACAAAAACAAATCGTGGCAGCTGTGTGTAAGTAAACATGAGCAATCATGGTGTTGCAGGAAGAAGCGGCTGTGTGGAATAACGTGAATACTCAAAAGGCTGCAGGCAGAGTATGCAGCTGAGAGCTGGAGGCAAGAGGGCAAGGAAAAAGGTAAGAGCACGGATTGGGGAACCAGGGTAGGGTCAGAGATAGGATAAGAGGAAATAAGATAGAGATAGGATAAGAGTACGGATTGAGAATCCAGGGTAAAGTAGCAAAACTCGTGCTGCGTAAGAGAGAAGGGTGCGTCAGAAGACAAGTTGCCTGGTGGCAATACAGCTGAGAGCAAGAGGCAAAGCGCTTCTGACACCTCAGGCTTATTTCCCTGCCAAGCCTGGTCTATGTGCCCTGCATATAGTTTGTTGAGGACACAGCTTGCACTTCTGTCGTGTTGGTTTCAGCCTCAAGTAACGCCATGAACACACCATTGCTCTCCCGAGTGTGCTAGCTGTTAAACTTACAATAGAATACAAGCACAGTGCAAACGCCGTACCTATAACCTACCTATAACCTACTGCTGGACACGTACGCGCTTAACATGTGCGTTGACAAAAGCTGTTTTCTGAACAACCTTCCCGTTTTTCACGTATGTGGTCGGCCATAACCATATAAATGCACTGGATACTTGATAAGGAAATCCCTGCAGAATTTACCGTACATAAACCATGTGGCTTTGGCCAACCCTTTTCACATAGCTACAGCACACCTCAGCGCCAAGCGAGCTGACTGCGTGCAAATTCATCCACACAGATTGCACGCACATGCTAACCCAGAATCCAGAAACTGATTGCCTGATTGAATCCAGACACTGATTGCACGCACGTGCTAACCCAGAATCCAGACACCACAGCCTTTCACACGCCTACATCAACCAGGGTGCAGCATAAGCAGCGGGCACTGACCTTTACACAGCTCTCGGCATACTTCAGCAGGTGTTCGTCCCCGCTGGAGCCGCTGCTTCACAAAGCGCAGCACCACCTTTTCTTGCATGCTATTCCAGATGCCATCTGAGCACAGCAGCTGAGCGGGCAAGAAGGAGGAGCAGGGACGAGGGCAAAAGTGAGTAGGCAAAAAGGGGGTGCACGTATGCTCATGCATATGCATTTGTTGCAAGGCCCTGCCTGGATTACGTTGCGTGCATGTATGCTTATGAAATGAGCAAAACATCTTAGAAGGCACGAAACAGTCCCTTGTGTGGTGTCCTAGCATTGCGCCCAGAGGACAGCACAACGATAGGGGGGGCAGGGACGCGGGCAGGGTGGAGTGGCGGAAGTGGGGTGCACACAGCACAATGATCACACAAAACAATGTCCATGGACACACGCAGCATAATGGTCACAAAGGTCACACACAATGGTCACACACAATGGTCACACACAATACAGTATAGTACAATGATCACACACAGCAATGTCCATGGACACACACAGCATAATGGTCACAAAGGTCACACACAATGGTCACACACACATGAATGAGCAGGCTGTGTGACTACCGGGCAACCTTGCATGCTACCCCAAACATGCCATTTGAGCACGACATACAGCCGAGCGGTTGCACAGGACTGCAGCAGCACATGCAGGGGCATGTCAATCAAATCATCTTCCTTCTAACCACTGGCGTTTCCACCTCCTTGCAACCATGATGTTTGAACAGACTAAGCCGTGCATGGGCACCATAAAACCTCCATTTTAAATTAAAGGGGATGGTGCAGCGCTTCCACACCTCTAGAGCTAGCTGGAACTGAAAAGCAGCATGATGGGTCACCCTTTCTGCAATCCATTTTGAATCATCGCTGCTTTTCAAGACCCTTTCCTCAGGGCATTCTTGCTTCAAAAGCATTCCTCTCGGTGATGTGTGCACCCTTACCAGGAAGTCTGAAGTTGTGTTGATGAGGGCTTCCCGAATGTCAGGCTCTGGGCTGACCTGTAGCGTAATAGCAAAATGTGCAAGAGTGGCTGGTCAGCCGTGACGAAACCTTTACATTTCTAACAACCTGGGAGCTTAGGAAGTACGACCGCTCCCTCTCCTCAGAGGCACTGATCACGAGCCTGATCCGGTTGGCTGCTGCAGACATTCATAAAGCTGACTGCACACCCTACACATACGAGATCGTGGAGTCTGGGTGTGCTTGCTCACCTGCTGCTCTGAGGGTGGTCGGAACAGGTCCTGTTTAAACTGTGCATCGCCCAAAGCCCTGGACAGATTTAGGCAGCAGTTGAGGCGGCCCTGGTGCACAAAGCCTGAGGACACAGACCACAGGAGATAACAGTTCTACCTCGCGAATCAAGTGGCTAGCTAACAAGCTGATCACTGTTTGGTGATGAGCAGTTGATGAAGCCCTGGTGCGCAAAGCCTGAGCCTGGAGAGGCTAAAGCAGACAAAAACATCTACAAGCAAAGTAAATAGGGTTGGCCAGAACCATATATATATACGGTGTATATACGGTATTTTTGGCAGGGAAATCATCAAATATACGGTCATATACGGTGTATATATACAGGGTTCTGGCCAACCCTACAAATAAATCATGATGCCTGGCTAAGAATCAAGCAAGCAAGCGACAATTTCTACAGGAATCGTCACTAGGATTTCAACCAAACACTGTCTGAGCCTTGTTTGTTCGCTAGCGGGAGAACAGAAATAAACGCAACAAAAAAGGCACGTGCAAAACTTCCCCCATCCCTGTAATTTAATAGGAAGTTGTATACTTGGCTGTGTATTAAAAAGCTGAGAATAAAACACACGTTTTTTGGCATACAGACCCTGTGGGCTGGTGTTACAGGTCACAATCGGAAGCGGTGACACCGGCTAGGTGTTGGAACACAGCCTGTTGCAGGTTTCCAGCTCGGCACCAAGGAAAGGGAGATCGTAGCATGTATGACCCACACAACAAAACGAGGATATGGATTAGGGAACCATATATGGACTAGATATATGGATTAGACACCCAATAGGATGATAGGATATGGATTAGGGAACCATATATGGACTAGATATATGGACTAGACACTCAATAGAATGATAGGATATGGATTAGGGAACCCTAGCAAGGAGATTGACTAAACGACCAAAAAGCAGCATAAAAGACACTCAAGAAATGCGCACAGCTGGTAGATTGTGGGGATACCCTGGACACACTTTCACAGCTACATGCCTCACTGGCCCACGTCCACACGCATTCATGCATGCCTCACTCGCACACGCTGCATGCCTCACTCGCCCACGTTCACACACAAGAATGCATGCAATATGAACACGTACATGCACCCTTATTCCTTTATATGAACACCCTTATTCCTATATATGAACATGTACATGCACTTTATTCCTTTCTTTCCTTCGTAAACACAGGTACTACACCCACCTCAATCAAGACACAACAACTTCCCCCTGAACAAACACAGCCACAGCCCACACTCACCTCCTGCACACCGAATGCGCTCCTCCTCCTCCGGCATATCAGGCTTGTGGTCCACTGTCATGCTCAGCGCGCGATGCTGTCGTGCATGGTGGTGGTGCTGCTGCTGCTGCTGCTGGCCTTTGTCACCTCCCTCCCTATGCAAAGAGGACCCCCTCTGTAAGGCGGAGGCACTTGTGCCTGCGCTGTCTCCCCCAGAAGTGTCACTGGAACCACCTGCAGCGTTTGGCAGCAAACACAGCAACTGGCCTAAATTGTCTCTGTGGCTGCTTCAGTACCTGCAAAGCCTGCGTTCCAGCAGCTGTTGAGATACTCTGGCGAGCCACCTGCAGCACACAGCAAAGCAACCTAGTACGCTCAGACACTTTGTCCTCAAGAAACACAGCGAACAGCGATCCCTACATAAACTAAAGAGCAGGGGCCACTTGAGTTCTGAGTACTGTACAGTTCCTCCACCTCACTAAAGGGAGGGGGGAAATCAGCATTCCGCATTCCCTGTTTTGTTGCCTTCAAAGCGGTATTACAGCATATTCTTCAGAGCAGCTGTAGCTGCCGTGTCTATACTATCAGGACCACTTGCAATTTCACGCCAAAAATCACCGAGACCCCACGCCACATTGTTTTGTCTCACCGACCAAAAGGTCACCTGCACCTCTGTAACCTCAGTAACAAAAGGTCGCCTGATGCCTTCGTGTCAGAGCGCTGAGGCTCAGACACCATGAATGGATAAAATCAAAAGGTTGAAACGGCAAACATTAGGGGGAAGGAGAGCAAACTCTTCCCGCATTCCAACAACAAGCTCCGATAGAGTACCTGAAACAAAGCCTGCAGGTCCGCCCAACGCACACAAACCCAGCCCAGTGTGTGTGGTGTGTGTATGCGTATGAGTGTGTGTGCATGTGTATGAGTGTGTGTGTGTGTGTGTGATCATGCGTGTGAGACACAAAGTGGGAAGCAGTCATCGGTGCAACTCACCCTCACTGCAGCTTGCACTAACCCCAGCCACGGGCGCCACTATGATCTAGAACCATGCACAAAGTCTAAACACGGCACCTCTAGCAGGCACAGCTCCTTAAATAAAAGCTGATAAGGGTCACGAACGGCTTGTGTACACACAATCGTTTCTGGCAAACATCCGCGTACGGATGATTCTACCCCCATACGGGTGTTTCCAAGCAAGGAAAGCCCAGTACACATGGTTCCATACGATTCGATAACCCACCTGTACCGACACTGGTGCTGGCGCTGGAGGAGCCGGAACGATGGATGTGCCCATCAATGCCCGCCTTGTTGTGGAACAGAACACACCTAGTTAAGGGCGAAGGTGTGGAAAAACAGTCAGAAAAGGGGTGAAAAAGAGTCAGAAAGGTGCATCATATAAGCGGGCCCTGACTGTCATCAGGGCAAAGGACCAGCACGGGGGGCACTGACTGTGCAGAGAGGACATTCCTACGCTTGCTGCAAAGACAACTGCTGCGACCAGGCTGCACCTCAACATCGCTGCGAAGATAATTGCTGCGACCAGGCTGCACCTCAACATCGCTGCGCCTCCTTACCTTGTTCAGACCTAACCCAATTTCCCCATCGGCACTGCATCAAATCTATTCAAAATGAAATCTTTCCAATATGAAATCTTCCCCCCATATCTCACGCTCTCCACGTGTGCCACCTTTGCCAATTCCTACACACCCCAGCTCTCACTTACTTGGAGTCACCGACACCGCCGACTGCCAAGCGGTATCCTTGTAACACCGCAAGAGTGCATGTCGTTCCACTGCTAGAGGGACAAGCGGTGGCCATCTCGCGATCTAGCTGTAAAAAGGCGTCCTTGAGTGCACGCGTAACATCTTTAGCAGCCCAGGCCGCCTGCCCTCGCAGTACGTCAGCCTGCACGGAGGAGATGCGATCAGGGTGCACGGACGAATGGGTCAGTGTATGTGAACCTAAATAAGTTCAAAAGGGGCATAATATGGGCGCCACACACACACACACACACACACACACACACACATACATGCAGGTGAAAGATCTGAGGACAGGAAGGTACGAGTCAAGTTGATTGGTAACATTTATGCTTGACATTGAATGGTGACATGTCTAGTTTGGCAACTTGTCTGTAGTGGTGTTCCTGAGGCACTCGAGGCACTTTTACACTATCCAGAGGCTCTCTGAGCAGAGAGCAGTGCGAACGACATTTGGCTGTTCCAGTAGCAGGACCTTAGCTTGAGGCAGCTAAGCAAGCTGGGAAGTACATGAACAGATCTGGGGATGACCACCATTCCCCAAAACTGTAACTTCTGTGTTGAAGGCGGAGGCAGCGACATGCTGCTGGTGCGTGTTACACAAGGACAGGGAAAGGTGGATTGGAAGAGGCTGAAGCAAGTGCTATAGAAGTCTATTGTTGGTGACCAACAGAGAGCAGGGCGCAATGCATTGTGAAATGCCTTCACTCGAAAAGGAAACGCATTAAGACTTGCCGCGTGGAGTTGGCAGTAGGTTGCACACTCTGCACCTCCATGCCCATCAAAGACCCCCAGCAAGGCTGACTCTGAGTCAAGTGTCAGCTCTACAATGTGCGAGTTTTCCATGGAATTGCGGTGCCCTTGAACCCAGGCTGAGCCCACTTCGACCAAGGAATTGCTAGTTGTGCTGGTCTCAATCTGTGTGTTGCGAGCAAGGCAACATGTACGTGTGTATGTGTGTGTGTGTGTGTGTGTGTGTATGTGTGTGTGCGTGTATGTATGTGTGTGTGCGTGTGTGTATGTGTGTGTGTGTGTGCGTCTGTGAGTGTGTGAGTGCGTGTGAGTGTAAGTGCGTGCATGCTTGCTTAAATGCGAGCAAGAGCGTGAGTGTGTGTGCGTAAGAAAGTGTGTGTATGTTTGTGCACGTGAGTGCGTGTCCACACGGGCATGCATGTGTACAATGTGTGTGCGTGTGTGTGTGTATGTGTGTGTGTGGATGTGTGGGTGTATTTATGTGTGCATGTGCATGAGCGTGTGTGTGTGCATGTGCATGTGTATATTTGCGCACGTGTGTGTGTGCGCATGTGTGTGCGTGTTCGTGTTTGTGTGTGTTTGTGTGTGCATGTGTGTGTTCGTGTGTTTGTACATATTGTGTGTGCGTGCATGTGTGTGTGCATGTGAATATTGTGTGTGTGTGGGTGGATGTGTGTGTATGTGTGAGTATGTTTGTGTGCGTGTGCGCGTGCGTGTGCGTGTGTATGTGCGTGTGTGTATTTGTGCACGTGTGTGTTTGTGTGTTTGTGCGTATGTGTGTACGTGCATGCATATATATAATGTGTGTATGTGTGTATGTGTGTGTGTTTGTGTGTATGTTCGTGTGTTTGTGCGTGTGTGTGCGTGTATGTGTGTGTTTGTATGTATGTGTGTGTGTGTGTGCGTGTGCGTGTGCGTGTGCGTGTGCGCGTGTGCGTGTGCGTGTGCGTGT
>Ga0307948_1004029_pt1 | contig 10845 bp, 12 predicted proteins | sample OrgLakmetagen280_FD_201824 | JGI IMG/M metagenome (GOLD analysis project Ga0307948, IMG submission 201824) | Saline water microbial communities from Organic Lake, Antarctica - #280 | ecosystem: Environmental > Aquatic > Non-marine Saline and Alkaline > Saline | place: Antarctica: Organic Lake...
CCTGTCTCACTTTTCACTCCTGCACATTACTGCAACAGATACTTGCTCCAAACCGAGTTCAGCGGACAGCCTTGCACGTGGTGCATCCTTTCTGCGACCCTCTCATTCTCCCTACTGGCGACCGTGATCTCTGGACTACCGGCACAACAATTAAAACAGGTCTTGATTTATGCAAGTGTGTGTGTAATTTTCTGTGTAATCTTGCAGATTGGATTTGCCTCACGTCGATGCACGTATTTGAATTTAGCAGCCTTCTATGTGCATCTGCTAATTGCATTTGTGCGGCTTGCCTACAAGTCAAATCCATCCACACATTGCTCTCGCTCTCCATCTTAGGGTCTAGTCCGTATTACAGGTTTCAGGAAATATCCTAGCTGGCAAGAAGAACTGACCGACCGTAGGCGTGTGCAATCGAATGCTCGCAGGTTGCTGCCCCGAGTTTGGGTACTTTGGCCTCCACTGTGCTGATCCTGTTTTTCAGCACCGGGGCAATGAACAGCTCCACGGCAGCCAACTTCGAGCTGCCTTACGTTGTGAGTACTGGAATTGATTGGTTGTATAGCTTAGTTAGTAAACCCCAGGGATGGGTCATACGGTCATTTGAGACGTTCGATACGGTAATTACGCGGAAATGAGCAGAGGGGGCTAACGGAGGAAATGCCTGAAAATGTGAATTTTTGAATTCAGAAGGCAGCCACTCACAGCCACTTCATCCAATCGACACCATTTTAGTACCAAAGTGTAGCTGGCATTAAGATATATTTGAGCATGTGCTCAGATTTATGTGGGTCACCCTGAGTGCTTATATAGGTTGGGTTAAGCACACATGGTGCACATAAACCCTAATGTTGTGATTTCCAAGGGAAAATAACGAAAATGCCTATAGAACACCAACAAGTCAGCTGTTTCACTTCATTTTCCTTGCAATGAGATTTATTCATGAATGTACTCCATTAAGCTTACAATGACACAAATCGGGTCAGTAGGTGGTGAGATATAGCAAAAAGGTGCTGAAAGGGTTCACGCCGCGGGCAATTAGGCATGTGCCCCCCGACTGGCACTTTTCAAGCTCAGGTGTTCTCAGCAGCTCAGAGCAAGGGCTAATTCTGGGTGCTCAGCCTAGAAAGTGCCAATAGGGGCGCCCATACCCTGGGAACCTTTCATAAGCATACCCACTTTGGGCCTCCATCAGCCCCCTCTGGAAAATGAGGAAACATTAGGAAGTGCTGATTTTTGACCCAAAATGGGCTCAATTCGCCCTGAAATCACCCAAACCATTTCCAGTTCTATTCCAATACATTATATGTTATTAACATATTATTAAATAGTATAGGAAGCTTGATGGTAGGCCGTTCTTAAGTGGGAATTGCCTAAAAAAGCCAAAAATTGGTCAAATTTGTAATCGCTAAACACCAGAGGGGGTTATCTGAGCAAATGTCATGCTCCTTTTTGCATTTAAGGGGCAGCCACCTTCAAGTCAATTCACCAAATTGAATCCAATCTAGCTTCACACTGCTGCTGTTATTACATGCTACCAGGCATGTGCTCAGACTATATTAAGTCGCCCTGCGTAAGAAATGACAGGACTAAATGCACACGTCATGTACCTGTACCCTAAATAGGTGCTCTCCATGGGGAATGGTGCATTAGTTTGTTTATTTCGCCAACCACTTGCTCTATTTGCTCCATTGTTTTTGCAATGATCTTGGCTGCTCAAAAAGTAGGGTTCACGCCGCGGCTGCTGAGGCAGGTGGCCGTAACTGGCAGGTTTTAAGCTCAGCTGCATTGAAATACATAGCAGAGCTGAGCTTGAAACCCGCCAGATATGGCCACCTGCCCTAGGAGCATGCAAAAAACATACCCATTCTGGGCCTCAGATAATTCCCTCTGGTTAAATACGGCCCGATTCGTTCAATATGGTAAAATACGCGTTAAAAATGATGCGGCGTATTTTACGAATACGTTGTATGACCCATCCCTGGTAAAATTGAAGAGGTTTTATTGTATATAAAATACTTCCATGTCATTTTTAATATTTTGCGTTTTGTCGACACGATAAAAATCGGTTTGTGAGTGCTGGAATTGGGTGATTGCGTGTAATGAGGATGGGAAACAGTGTTATTCTGAAGCCAACTACGAGCTGGCTTACGTTCTGGAACTGAGTGATCGCGTAAAATGATATTGGTAAGGCAGCAATTATATGCAACCTAGCTGTGCGCAGGCACATGCTCGACTGCTTCTGCTCCCCTTGTCGTTTAAGCACGCTGGCTTGTGCTGGCCAATGCTCATGCCTGGCAGCTGCTCTCTTCTATATTGCTACAGCCTTCGGGTGTGCAGACATCGTAGTTTTTCTTGATCCGTGCTGGTAGTGTTTGCACTGTCTGCGTCCTATCACATTATTTGTTTTCTGCTATTTGGTTTTCGAATCGACTGCTCTGCTCTCATACGGGTTGATGTCCTTTCTTAAGAGCACTGTGATTGAGAGTCTAATGCGTGGTTAATATATCAGCACTTATTAAATTCGCCATAATTTCTACCTTAATTTCTTTCACCTGCAGCTGTTTTGCTCTCTCATGCGTGGTAGCCTCTCTTAACTATAATAGCTACTGTCAATTTGTTAAACCTACAAAACTGCTTTTCTGCTCTCCATCTTTTCTCGCGTGCAGGTGGCAGCCTCTCCAAACTAAAACAGCTACAATGACGGTCTTACAGTCTTCAAATCAACTGTTCTGCCTTCATACCTTCCCTCTCTCTACTGCGACCTCCGCAGGCTCCTGAAGTGACCAATGCGTCTTCAGGACAAGCCCTGTCGCTGTCCAAGCGCCTGCAAGAGGCTGGAGCAAAGATGTACGGCGCGTTTTGGTGCAGCCACTGCTTGGACCAGAAGCAGGAGTTTGGGAAGGAAGCAATGTCTAGCTTCCCATACGTGGAGTGCTTCCCCAATGGCTGGAAAAGAGTGAGTGGCTGTGACTTTGGCAATTTGGTGCAACTCAAGGTCTCAGATACGTCTGTTCGATCTTCCTGTAACTACAGCGCAGATCAAGTGTAATGATGCTGCGTAACTATGCTCACTGCTGCGCACTGGTGCGGTGCACTTTGACAAAAGTGTGGTTCAAATACGGTGTATATGTGGGCAGACGGTCAAGTAAAAGTGCTCGTTTGTGATGAATCAGTTGCTGCTGAGATACTGGGGCCCTTCGTTCATCTAACAAAGCAGTTGCCAATTATCCAGCTGGAGAAGTTTGCTGTTAGGAAAGATTGGGGGTTCATTGGAGGAAAAACAAAACATGTTCAAGAAGAAACGAAAAATGCATGCAGTTCAAACACCACCGGCATGGATTAGCACAGGATGTTGTTTCGTGTCACTGATGTCACACACAAAATATGTTTCGTGTCGCTGATGTTTCGTGTCACTGATGTCACACACTATATATATGTGGATTAGCACAGGATGTTGTTTCGTGTCACTGATGTCGCATACAAAATATGTTTCGTGTCACTGATGTTTCGTGTCACTGATGTCACACACAAAATATATACACAGCCAGCATGACTGAAGGAGGAGGCTGTGTAGCTTAGTGGCAACCCCCAACACAATAATGGAAACAGAAATGTCATGATGGGTTAATTGTAGGGTTGGCCAGAACCATATATATACGGTGTATATACGGTATTTTTGGCAGGGAAACCACCAATTATATGGTCATTACGGTTTATATATACGGTTCTGGCCAACTCTAGTTAATGGTGCCACAGCTTCCATTTAAGCGGCCAAGAATAAGCAAATCAAAAGACAAAATTAAAAACCGCAATCACTTGTTAAACCTTGCAGGGTGAAACAGAAGCTAAAGCATGTGCAGACGCAGGCGTGCGTGCATTCCCAACATGGATTATCAACGACAAGACAGTGGAGGGCGAGCTAACATTCGATGAAGTAGACAAGCTACTTCGAGGAGAGTCCATCCCTGACTTTCCCCCATCATAATGTCCGATGTTTTGCTCTTTTTCTGTGCCATCATGTGTAAGGAAAAAAGGGAATTATAATCCACTCCCCCATCAATTAAGGAACAGGAGCCACTTTGGTACCGAGTACCGTAAAGCTCCTCCACCGCGAAAAGGAAAGGAAAAATCAATGGGGATCAAGAGGGTTGCAGGCTTGGCCTAATACCGGCTCCTGATGAGAGTTGATAACAGTACTGGAAAGGGCACGTCTGGTATGGACAAGTTTAGCAGCGAGCGAAGTTCACAGAGTGCACATGGAGCTTGGAGGCAAGCTTCTTAACTCTTTGAGAATCAAGACCCAGTTTCTTGCAAGGCTTCAGAGTGTGAGTGTTGTAGATGTCAGTGGTGCCACCCACACCCAAAAGGATGATGTGGAGAGTAACGGAGGCTCCTTGGAGAATGTTGCAAAGGTCTTTGTGCTGTTCCTTTGCGGCGTGCAGCTGGTTCTGAGGTCTGGTGTCTTCACAATACATGATCTTGACGAAATGGATGTCACGCCGAGGTTTGCTGAGGTCTTTAGGTCGTATAGTACAACAAGGCATCATACGCCCTTTAAAAGAGACACAGATAGGAACGATTCTAACCTGCCTCTTACCTTCCAATCTCAATGCACAACAGCAGCGGAAATTTAGCAAGCCAGATGCAATCATAGTTGCTCCTACCCAGCAACCACGCCCCAAACAAAACCCAACAAACACGTATTAAAATAGGTTTGCCAATAATCAATCATGCAAGAAGAGTTGCCCGTGACCGTGACTCCACAGCTTCGGAGTTACTGGTCTACATGCCATGCCACTCATAGAAAAGTCAAGCCTGCATGCAATCAGATCTGCAACAAAAATTATACAGATGAGACGAGACATCAAACACAACCCCCACAAATATTTGAGCAATACTTCTGGTGGTGTGCAGGCTTCTGCCTCCCAACTAAAGAACTTCTTTTACTTGTACTCTCCAGGTTAGATGTTGTGTTTCTCTGCATCCATTGCATGGTGCAGAACACAAATCAACATTCTTTCCTAATCTATGCCGGTCCTGCTTACACTATCTGCGTTCTTTTTCTTTTCTATGTTGTAGATGGTGCCACTCCCAAAAGGATGGTGTGGAGGGTAACGAATGCCTCCTTGAAGGATGGTGCAGGGGCCTTTATGCTGTTCCTGCACGGCGCTCAGCTGGTTCTGCAATCTAATGTCCTCGCAGTACTTGATCTCGATGGGGTGGATTTCACGTTGGAGAATGCTGAGATGTTTGGTTTGGTGCTGTTTGGGAAAGGTGGATCTGCTGGCGGTTGGCGTTGCTTCTGCCAGAACGTCGTTTGTTTCCCATGCGTTTGACTTCTACAAGAAGCGTGAAACTAAATTGTACTTGCTGCACTCAATATAGTGCTAGCTGCAGAGCACTGGCTACTGCTGCAGCTTTTAGTGCGGCAGGTCATAGATCGAGCATTTGCAGAATTAAGGTGAACCTGTTTAATGAAGCCCACTCTTGGAAGACTGTGTGAATTCGTGTGAAATCTATGACTGGATTAACAGTGTTCAAGCCTACTTTTCCCACAGCTTTCTTTTGTACATAAATGTTTGTTATATTTTAAAAATGTTGTGAGAAACTTTTTAGGGTTTTAGTTGATTCTATAACCGTCTGAATTTCGTGTGAATCTCTCTTCTGCAATTTTAGCCGAGATAAAGATACATCAGAACCGGTCAATCCAGACACACGGGTCAGTGGCGGTAAGCAAGAGAGAAAGGGTAAGCAACTAGGAAAGCAAGAGGAAAAAAAAAGCAATCCACATCAGGCTTCTGCCTGCCTCAAACACCAGGCACACACGCAATCCCACTCGACAAGCTCGGCAGCACAAGGCAGCAGAGCATCAGGAGGCGCAGCAAATCTCACTCCATTTCCTCCCTGCTTTGTGTGCGCATTAAAAGTGTAAAGTGTAACAAATACAATACAAATTTGAGCTCATACTCTCCTGAGTTAAATTACACTGAAGATATGCAATATTGTGCGTCCTGTTCTTTGGCTGCTCGCTTTTGCTCCGCGCTCTGGGTCAGCAGGGACGGTACTCAGCAGGGTAAAGAAGAGTAAGTTTGTGTTGTACGGGCATGGGCAAGAACATGTGTTGTGTGTCTTACAGCAGTATGAGGATGCCTACCAAGGCTGAAAAGCCTGGACCGCAAACCTTCACATGTGGGTAGCCTATCAGACACGTCTGTCGAAGGGAACACAAGGGGAAGAACGCGAGCTTTCTCTCAGTAATTTTATTTTATTACAATTTTGTTCCAGTTCAAGTCCCTTGATCTTGACCTACCGGATAGATATCCTGGTGCCCTCCAATACTATTTTCTTTAATGAACAAGTATGAACAAGTATGAAGTACTTTCTATTGTCGGAGAAGGAGCGTACGGTGTTGTTCTCAAGTGCCGCAACAAGGACACGGACGAGATAGTGGCCGTGAAGAAGTTCAAGGAGTCCGACGGTGATTCAATTTGTTCGTTTTCTGCCATTTTTGGGGCTTCGAGCTCAAAGTTTCCGCATGCCCATCATCATCATCCTTCTGTGTTTTTGGATGTTTCATATTGCGCAGAGGATGAGATTGTGCGTAAGACCACGCTGCGGGAGGTCAAAATGCTTCGGGCCCTGCGCCAGGAGAACATTGTGAACCTGAAAGAGGCCTTCCGCAGGAAACAAAAGCTGGTATGGTCTGGGCTATACTAGGGAACATGCCAGTGCTTATTGTGGAATGCAAGCCTGCTTGCATTCGCACGCATTCCAACTTACACACACACACACACACACACACACACACACACAAACACAAACACACACACACACTCACACTCATATACACACACGTGCACGCACGCACGCACGCGCGCACACACACACACACACACACACACACACACACACACACATACACACACACACACACTCACATGCGTGCACGCACACGCGCACACACACAAACTCACACGCGTGCACGCACGCTCACACACACACAATTACACACACATGCACACACACAATCACACACACACACACACACACACACACACACACACACACGCACGTACCCACACAACAATACATACACACACATACACACACACTCACTCACAGTACTTGGTGTTTGAGTACGTGGAGAAGAATCTGCTGGAGGTGCTTGAAGAGCACCCAGGAGGGCTTGCTTTGGATCAGGTGCGTGTTTGTATGGGTAAACACGGATTAAGCTGACTTCGTTGGTTTGGCACCCTGGGACACACGTTCACACTTTTTCCTTTGCTGCCCCACTGGAACCATGCACAGGTCCGGCAGTATATATATCAGCTGGTCAAAGCAGTGTCCTGGTGTCACCAACATAATATAGTGCACCGAGATATAAAGCCCGAAAATTTGCTCATCAACACAGGTGGGTGTGGCAGCTAGACTTCTGGTAATAACTATACTGGTAGTAACTACTATACTGGTAGTCTTGTTTCCTTACTACTGGTAGTTTAGTTTCCTGCCTCTGTTGCCTTTCTTCTGTTACCGCTCTTCAATAAGGCACAGACTGACTGGTATGCATGCCTTCTTGCCCTTTCTAGGACTTGCACTTGCAGGTCGAGGCAACTCAACTCACAGGGTGTAAAACATCGCTGCTCAAAGGCTCTGTGTACAACATACCGAAATATCAAGTGTGCTCCTCTACCTGACGTGCGCACACACACACACACACACACACACAAAGCACATACGTGTGTTTGTTCACACAGGGTCGATATCCAGTGGCCAAATGGTGGGACGCCTCAAGCTCTGTGACTTTGGTTTTGCCCGCCAGATGCCAGCGGATAGGAACGTAGACATCACAGACTATGTGTCCACACGATGGTACAGAGCCCCTGAGCTGCTGTTGGGTAGCACACACTACGGCAAGGAAGTGGATCTGTGGGCGATTGGGTGAGGGGCACGCAGGCGTCCGCATAGAAGGCACAGGCACACTCAAACACATGCTCACACACCCACACAGTCACCAACACACGCTCACACATGCTCATACACACACATGTATGTGCACGTACATGCACGTACATACCAATAAATGCAGACGCATGCATGTACCCTCACACATGTACACACATGCACACACACCCCTATACACACGCACACACAAAGACTTAAATGCACACATGCACACACAAAAAGACAGGCACCTAGTTTACTTGCACAGTACTTGACAGTCAATGGTGTGCTGGCACGCATATTCGACCCCATACAAATTTTGAACCACCGAGATCACGTCATGAGTCATGAACTACAAAACTGGGACGGCAGATGGTGGTTGTCAGACAGTTGAGTAAGTTCATGTGTAGGGTTGGCCAGAACCGTATATATACACCGTATATGACCGTATATTTGGTGATTTTCCTGCCAAATTACCGTATATACACCGAATATATATTTTTTGGCCAACCCTATGCATGTGATTATAGCAGAAGGGCTTCTGTTTCAGGGATTGCATCAAATGAGCACACGCTGCTTCATCACCTCATAGTAACGATTGACCTGTTTGTGTATGTGAGTGTGTGTGTATGTGCGTGCGTGCGTGTGTGTGTGCGCGTGTGTGTGTGCTTGTGTGTGTGTGTGTGTGTGTGTGTGTGTGCGTTGCGTGTGAGTGTGTGTGTATGTGTGTGTGCGTGTGAGTGTGTGCGTGTGTTGGTTTGCCATTGCACGCTTAGCTCGTGCCTTTGTGTGCTGATACCCCTCGAGAGTTAACCCTGGCATGCTAACCCTGGCATGCCAACGCACGTACGGAGGGTTGGCCAGATCCGTATGTCAGGTTTTTAAATACCGTATATACGTATGCCCTCTGCAGCCACGCTCTGTGGCATGCTTATTTGCTGACCTTGAAGGGTTCACTATTCCCAGCAGTTTTCTAACCCCCCCCCCCCCTTCATGCACTTCAGCTTGCATACCAGCCCCTCCACCCCATCTGTAACTTCTTTGACAATCACTGACTCCAGCCAACTCCAAAACGGTTGTGGCTTAGAATTGCCCAAAATAATACGGCGAGAATACGGCGTATATACAGAAATGCGCCGTATGTTGCCGTATATACGCCGTATAAATACGTATAGGCGGAACTTCGGAATTCGGATACGGCGGGGGAAGGCTGGAAAATACGGCGTGTATACCCTACCGTATAATACGTATAATTACACGAACACGGATCTGGCCAACCTACACGTACGACTCAAACCTGCACTCACCCTTGTGCGCCATATGGACTACTGCAGGTGCATTATGGGGGAGCTGGTGGATGGTCAGCCCCTCTTCCCTGGAGAGAGTGACATCGACCAGCTGTACATTATCCAGCGCCTGGTCGGGTCACTGACCGAGGAACAGCAGCAGCTGTTCCTGCGCAACCCGAGGTGCGTACTATTAGTAAGGCCGGCAGAACGATTGGCATTGACCAGCTGTTCCTGCGCAGTCCAAGCTGTGGGTGTGCGTGTCTATTTCTTTCAAATATACGGTCATACCTACATGGTGTGGCGTACGTGTGTGTGTCTGAGTCTGGGTCTGGGTCTGGGTCTGGGTCTGGGTCTGGGTCTGGGTCTCTGTGTCTGTGTCTGTGTCTGTGTCTGTGTCTGTGTCTGTGTCTGTGTCTGTGTCTGTGTCTGTGCCTGTGTGTGTGTGCGTGTGTGTTTTTGCGCGTGTCTGTGTCTGTGTCTGTGTGTTTGCGCGTGTGTGTATGTGTGTGATACATAACATATATATTCTTGGTTCAGGCCAACCCTATACATATGGTCAATATGGTGTGTATATATATTTCTGGTTTCTGGCCAAGCCTGAGTTAAGCGGTCCTGGTCAGCCTAGCAAATTGACGTTGCAAGAGAAGCAGGCAGTGCAAAGTATGCAGCAGTTTCCCGGCTGCGATTGTGCGCAGGCCAATGCGCACTCGCATGCACACGCACACACACACGCACACACACATACATACAGTGAGCCTGCGCACGCTGCATGTATGCTCTCTTGTGCACAAAAAATAAACGTTATGTAGGCACGTGAGCGCGACGACATACACACGCCACTAGTGACTCTAGAAGCCGGCCCGTCAGCTGGCTGGTGAACCATTAGCTGGCTGCTGAACCATTAGCTGGCTGCTGAACCATTAGCTGGCTGCTGAACCATCAGCTGGCTGCTGAACCATCAGCTGGCTGCTGAACCATTAGCTGGCTGCTGAACCATTAAAAGGGCTCCATCCTAAAAGAGTCCAGATTCCAACCAGTGATGCGCCAGTACACCGTGTTTTCATTTTCTAACCGTATATACGGTACGGTTACGGTATGTTATGGTCCAAAACCGTACTTTACGGTCGAAGGAAAAACACGGTCCAAACCGTACAGGTACTGTCGACCGTATTTTGCAGGGAAAAAGGAGGTCCTAGGTTTAATTCTTGGTCATAACTGTATCTTTTGCTTTTTCACCCCAGTCTTTTTTGTGTGCTTCTCCTCTTGAGACATACATTTTAGTTTTATATTGGAGATAAGTAAGTTACAACATTTGTATTTTCCAAAATGTACCTCTGTTGCAAAAAGTAGGCAATTCCCAGCCTTTTGCACCGTACCGTAACCGTACCGTATTTTACCATAAATACACTCAGCATCTGATTCTATGTGAGCACCTGGCATTACAACACAACCTTTGTACCTTCTCCCCCCTCCCTCCCTCCCACATCACACAGGTTCTCTAGCCTCAAGTCCTCAGACATGTCACACTCAGCATCCGATTCTCTGTGAGCATCTGGCATTACAACACAAAAGCTCACCATCTTTGCCCCCCCCCCCCCCCCCCAACACTATGTTT
>Ga0307948_1004030_pt1 | contig 10844 bp, 8 predicted proteins | sample OrgLakmetagen280_FD_201824 | JGI IMG/M metagenome (GOLD analysis project Ga0307948, IMG submission 201824) | Saline water microbial communities from Organic Lake, Antarctica - #280 | ecosystem: Environmental > Aquatic > Non-marine Saline and Alkaline > Saline | place: Antarctica: Organic Lake...
GCAGGTGCTAGAGCGGGGGGCTCGTCCTGCTCGAGAGCATCATGGAACTCCTCCCCCTCTGGTTCTGCGGCAGCTGCCTCCTCTGGTACTGGGCCTGCTCCCTCTGCTGCTGCTCCCCCTGCTGCTGGTGGTGCTGCTGGTGCTGCTGGTGAAGCTGCTGCTGGTGCTCCTGCTGCAGGCTGCACGGAGGCACGCCGTGTGCGATTCCCTACAAGAGACATGTTCTCATCACCACCAGCACCACAAGAACCCAAGCACCACAAGCACCACAAGAACCAACAGCACTTACATAAGTCAGCCAGGCTTGGGAGTCTCCTTCTGTGGGGGAGGGCTCCCTTCCTTCCTCCCCCTCCCCCTCCCTCCTTTCCTTCCTCTCTTGCCCGGAGCCATTAAGTCAGCATCATTACATTTTCTCCGGGCAGCCCGGACATTGAATTTTAATTTAATGCGGGAAGCCCGCAGCCAGAGGCCACTGGCTTTTCTCCGGGACGCCCGGAGTCAACCTTTTAAATTTTGGCCTTGCCCTACGAGCAAGACAAAAATTTGATTTATAAGTGCGGCGCCCGCACGGGCTGAAGTTCCCTGCTGGCCATCCTATCATCTGGTCACCGTATTATCTGGTCACAATGTCATCTGGCCACCGTATACCTGGCCACCCTTCTCATTCACGATCGTCACACACGTGCTTTCTTTCTTACATATTTTTTTTCTTTTTTATTCTTTTACGTTCCCTTTTTCTTTTTATTGAACTTCTATTAATATCTTTCTTCACGACTGTTGCACACACATGCTCACGCTCACGTACATAAACAAAAATACCCACCCAGGCTACAAAACAACCCCCTTTCCTTCCACTTACACACATACACACACAAAAAAGCATCAAACGAAGAACTCACAAGCATACACATACACCAATGCCTCCCCCACACCCAAACCCAAACCCACACCTGTGTGCCTGCAAGGCGTTCCAGCACTGACTCCTGAATTGTATCATACACCATTGCCTCCCCCACACTTAAACCCAAACCCACACCTGTGCGCCTGCAAGGCGTTCCAGCACTGCCTCCTGAATTGTATCATACACCATTGCCTCCCCCACACCCAAACCCACACCTGTGCGCCTGCAAGGCGTTCCAGGACCAACCAACTCCTGAATTGTATCATACATCATACACTATTGCCTCCCCCACACCCAAACCCAAACCCACACCTGTGTGCCTGCAAGGCGTTCCAGCACTGATTCTTGGATCGTGTTAATCCCTCCCCCTCCAAACATCCCCATCCAAACACATCCAAACGCTTCCAAACACATCCCCATCCCCATCCAAACCCGCACCTGTGCGCCTGTAAGGCGTTCCAGCACCGACTCCTGGATCGTGTTAAGCCCTCCCCCTTTCTTCAGGCACACTGCTTCCCCTGGCGTGGACAATTGAGCCATGCTGTAGCCAACGCCACGAGGCATGGTACGGGGGCTGCTGTCACAAGAGTGGAAGAGCTGCACGTGTGTATGTGTGTGTATACGTATGTGTGTGTATGTATGTGTGTATGTATGTGTGTATGTGCCACGAGGCATGGTACGGGGGCTGCTGTCACAAGGGTGGAAGAGCTGCACGTGTGTATGTGTGTGTGCGTGTGTGTGTATACGTATGGGTGTGCATGTATGTATGCTTGTATGCATGTATGTGCATGTGTGTGTTTGTACGTGTGCGTGTGCGTGTATGCGTGTGTGTGTACATGTGTGTGTGTGCCCATGCGTGTGTCTACCCTTTCACTTAATGCTTAAAGGTGGTGAGTAAGCACTTTGGGGCTTAGTATTACAGGCATAGTCCGAGCCAGAATTTGGGCTGAGCTTTTCTTCACTAAAACCGCCAGCAAATCGAGTTTTCCTTATGGGGCCACAAACCATGTCAAAAAAGGCACCTCCACACAAGAAAACCCCACATTCAAGGTGTGGTCCAGAAAACGTTTTTGATTTTAATCCCACATTCGAGGTGCAGTCCAGGAGCCGTTTCTGATTATTGAGATGCTCACCCTGCTCAATTTCTCCTGTCAGCATCGCCACGCACTAATTCCTCCCAAGCTCACTTCCATACTGCAGAAGTACTCTCAAGCCCACTTCCATATTGCAGAAGTACTCTCAAGCACACTTCCATACTGCAAAAGTACTCTCAAGCCCACTTCCATACTGCAGGAGTACTCTCAAGCCCACTTTCATACTGCAGGAGTACTCTCAAGCCCACTTCCATATTGCACACGTACTCTCAAGCCCACTTCCATAATGCAGAAGTACTCTCAAGCCCACTTCCATGCTGTACAAGTACTCTCAAGCCCACTTCCATACTGTACAAGTACTCTCAAGCCCACTTCCATACTGCAGGAGTACTCTCAAGCCCACTCCCATACTGCAGGAGTACTCTCAAGCCCACTTTCATACTGCAGAAGTACTCTCAAGCCCACTTCCATATTGCAGGAGTACTCTCAAGCCCACTCCCATATTGCAGGAGTACTCTCAAGCCCACTTCCATACTGCAGAAGTATTCTCAAGCCCACTTCCATATTGCAGGAGTACTCTCAAGCCCACTTCCATTTTGCAGAAGTACTTTGAACAAATTCACCTCTCTCTTCACACTCAGCCCTCTGCGTCACTGCTCCTTACGCACCCAGCAATACTCACCAACTCAGCAAACTCACACTGCAACAACCCCGACCACGCATCTCTGCATCAAATTCACCAACCACTGCATCAAGGCCTTTACATACACACACACCGCCGCATCAAATCACAATAACATCCCACATCACACTTTGGACTGCTGCCCTTACTCATCACCCACCACACACACCACATACACATACACATGATCACCATCCCAGCCATGATTTCTGATTAAAATTGGTACTATTCAATCACCCCTTGCTCCAACGAGACTTGATGTAATTAAGTAGGGTTGGCCAAAACCACGTACATACGGTGCATATAGTATTCTTGGTAGGGAGATCACCAAATATACGGTCATATACGGTGCATAGATACAATTCTCCAACCCTTATTTACGACATCTACACCTGACTTGAGATCTTGAGTATTCATCTGTGATTCCTGACTATAAATCACCTCCATGCGATCATACCTTGCTCAGATCACAAGTCGGGCACCCATGCTACTTTGCTCCAGCGTTCAGATCAGCGTCAGGACCCATGCTACTTTGCTCCAGCGTTCAAATCAGCGTCAGGCACCCATGCTACTTTGCTCCAGCGTGCAGATACTTTGCTCCATGCAATTGTCCCTTGCTCAGATCACACGTCGGGCACCCATGCTACTTTGCTCACCACGCAAACGGCCTTTATCTAATTTTTGTACTTCAGGACTTCAGGACCGATTCCATTACCCCTGGCAATTCAAGATCCAGACCACTCAATCATTATTTCATTAAAAAACACTGAAGGTCACACTCATTTACCGTCGGCTCAAGACCATGACCTGATCCCTTTGATTTACAAAAGAGCTCAAGGCCATGACCTGATCCCTTTCATTTACAAAAGAGCTCAAGACCATGACCTGATCCCTTTCATTTACAAAAGAGCTCAAGACCATGACCTGATCCCTTTGGTTTACAAAAGAGCTCAAGACCATGACCTGATCCCTTTGGTTTACAAAAGAGCTCAAGACCATGACCTGATCCCTTTGATTTACTCAAGAGCACGGCCGCTCAATTACTTAGGCTTTGGATGAGACTGAGGTTTGCACACTCACCCCTGATTCAAGATAAAAGGTGTACCCTGTCTGTTGCTGATACCTCACACACTCACCCCTGATTCAAGTTCAAAGGTGTACCCTGTCTGTCGCTGATATCTGAGGATGATGACGTTTTCCGGCTGGAGGCCGTACAGGCCGTGCTGCGCCAACTCGTAAAGGAGACCATCCATCTGTGATGCATGCGTGTGTAATTGTGTGTGTGTGTGTTTTCCGGCTGGAGGCCGTACAGGCCGTGCTGCGCCAACTCATAAAGGAGACCATCGATCTGTGATGCATGTGTGTGTATTTGTGTGTGTGTGTGTGTGTGTGTGTGTGTGTGTGTGTGTGTGTGTGCAGATATCACGAACGAACCTAGACAAATGAGTAAAAAACCAACCCAGTCAAAGCGTCTTCTGTCAGACAAATAGCTTAGGATCCAAGCACTACCCAACTCAGGTGCTAGCAGCCCTAACGGTGTAAGTACGGTATTCTTTGCAGGGATTATATGAAATATAAGGTCATATACGTTATTCATATATAGTTCTGGCTGGCCTTGAACATACCCAAATGCACCCACACATAACATACCCATTGTTCATATACCCAATTGCACTCACACACACAACATACCCACATGCACAAATTACCTCACTGCACCTACACACACGACATACCCATTTGCATAATACACCCATTTGCACTCACACACAATATACCAATTTACTCGTGCAAGCACGGCAGGGCGTTTTGGTGCTGCGATCTCTGCATGCCTGCCAGAGCTTGGATGGACTACACACTCCCAAACATGCACTGATTCACACACAAGAGCCGGCACACATACACACACCCAAGCACATGCACAAACTGACACTGACACACACACAAACACACACACCTGGCCCTCATGCACATGCAGCAGGACTTTGAGGTGCTGCACGCCCTGCTTGCCTGCCAGGGCTTGAATGGACTGCACTAGGCTCAGCAGCACACGCCTGCAAGCATGCACATGCACACGTTTCTAGAATTCATGTTGTCTGCTATGTTTCTCCAAGGTTTCTCATTTTGCTAGGGTTTCTTCGCTGTGTGTGTGTGTGTGTGTGTGTGTGTGTGTGTGTGTGAGTGTGTGTGTGTGTTTGTGTTTGTGTGTGTGTGTGTGTGTGTGTGTGTGTGTGTGTGTGTGTGCGTGTATTCCGCAAATGAACCTAGAAAAATGGGTATGATAACCAACCCAGTCAAAGCGTCTTCTGTCAGACCAATAGCTTAGGATCCAAGCACTAAGCAAACCCATCCCAGGTGCTAGTAGCCCTCACGGTGCCCTCAAGATCCAAGGTGCTAGTAGCCCTCAGCCACCCAGAGCCCATCTCGCACGCCTATATCCTAAACCTCAACCCAAAATTTACGCAAAGCACAACAGTGGGTGCACCTTCCCATTGCTTCCCCAAGTTGGCACCACCCTGCTGGCTAGCTGGCAAGTCATATCCTGGCTATCCTGTTGTCTAGCTAGGAAGGCTACACACTCACGTGCACCACCGCACGCCCCCAATGTGCACTCTGCATCGAGGATGGCTCCAGGGCACTCCTGCAGCACTACAGGTTACACACACACACAAACACACACACTTGCACACACACACACAAACACACACACATACACTCACACTCACACTCACAAACACACACACATACACTCACACACACTCACACACACACTCACAAAACACGCACACACACAAACACCCTCATCTAGCTCATCTTAGTAAGCACAACCTATGCAGACATAGCATCCCGAAGTTAACACCCCCCCCCCACTGCTCACCTACACCATCGCACGCCCTCAATGCGCTCTGCGACGGGAATGGCTCCAGGGCGCTCTTGCAGCACTAAGGCCCAAGCGTCACACAGCAGGAGGTCGTCGCTGATACAATTGCCCTCAGCCCCCCACATACTGTCTTCGCTGCAGATGAGCTGCACTGCAACCTGCACCCATGGGCAGCACATGCACAGCGTTTGAGCTAGTGGCATGTGCGAAGTTGTGCGGTTTTGCTGCAGATGAGCTGCATTGCAACCTGCACTCGTGGACAGCACACACACAGCGTTTGAGGTAGTGGCGTGTGCAAAGTTGTGCGGTTTTGCTTTAGATGAGCTGCACTGCAACCCGCACCCATGGGCAGCACACGCATAGCGTTTGAGCTAGTGGCATGTGCGCAGTTGTGCGGTTTTCCTTCAGATGAGCTGCACTGCAACTTGCACCCATGGGCAGCACACGCACAGCGTTTGAGCTAGTGGCATGCACAGTTGTGCAGTTTCGCTTCAGATGAGCTGCACTGCAACCTGCACCCATGGACAGCACATGCGCAGCACGTGTATTGGTGCAACACAATATAGGCCGCACCTAGCACATGCAGCCTACAGGTTGGTGTACGTGTAGGGTTGGCCAAAACCGTATATATTTGGTAATTTCCCTGCCAAAAATACCGTATACCTATACACCGTATATACCGTATATGGTTCTGGCCAACCCTGTATACGTGTGCAGACATGCAGCCTATCATTGCCTATCATTGCCTATCATTGCCTTGCAGCATGTGAGCTTTTTGGAATAAAAACTGCACCAACAAAGTTTACACAATCAGCCTGTCAGTCAATGGATGTGCACAGTCTTGCAGCCGTGTTTCAGATGAGCTGCACTGCAGCCTACACCTTCAGATCACACACAAGCGGTGGTGTTTATGCATTATAAAGCGATGCGTGTGCGACATACATCCTTGATTTGGACCTTCCAAGGCATGGATGTTGTGTTTCATTTGCATTGATGCTCTTTATTGCAAAACGATCTGCAACACGAACGCTGCCTCTTTCCCCCTCACCCTGTGAATGGTCATAAGAACAGACTGATTGATATCAGTCGCACGCACACCCAGCATTATTCATAGGATTGGCCGTATACTTACACCACATTATGATGTTTTTTACCTTAATACACCACCGCCGAGACCAGTCAGCAGCCGATCAGCCAAACAACCTGGCTGAAGTTCACCCCCCATTGTAACCATTGTAACCATTACCTTATTATACCACATTTGTGGGCATCTCCCTGCTTAAATTGCTGACTGTTAAATACATAAAATTGCCGTACATATATACACCGTATCTTTACGGTTCTGGCCGACTACATTTAGGGTTGGCCAGAACCGTATATATACGCCGTATATGGCCGTATATTTGGTGATTTCCCTGCCAAGAATACCGTATATACACCGTATCTATACGGTTCTGGCCGACTATGATTAGGGTTTGCCAGAACTGTATATATACGCCGTATATGGCCGTATATTTGGTAATTTTCCTGCCAAAAATGCCGTATATAAACCGTATCTATACAGTTCTGGCCGACTACAATCGTTACTCATCATCCAAGTAACGATGCCCCCCATAAAACTTTGACCAAATACAAGCTGTAGCAGCAATACCTGCTACAATGTAAAAAATTGCTACACTATGAAAGGTTACTACACTATAAAAGGCTGCTGCGCAAAGCTCTCACTTGGTAAGCTTTGTGCAGGTGCTGTAACCTTACACAATGAAAGGTTACTACACTATGAAAGGTTACTACACTATAAAAAAACTGCTACACTATAAAAGGTTGGTACACTATAAAAAATTGCTACACCATAAAAGGATACTACACTACAAAAGGTTGCTGCACAAAGCACTATCCTTGGTGAGCTTTATTGCAGCCAGCCCAATCACACAGGCCTGCCCAAAGGCACACAAAAATTGCAAACACAGCCAAAGCCCCAACACGGCCAATACTCAAACCTAACATACCACCTTGAGCGTGAGCAAAGGTTGGAAGCAAGAAGGAAAGCACAATGTACAAGCACTCACACGACGAGAGTCAAATGACTTAGGTATAACAATTAATCATGACACACTAATTAATAATAATGACGCACCATGCCCGCAGATAGAAGAAGCTTGACTTTCGCAACGTACGCAGACCTGCAAGGAAATGAGGCGCAACACACATACACACGAGCAAGGTAAGCATGGCGACAGAGGTGGAATTAACAAGCACAATTAATCAAGATATCTACCCCTTACTTTCCAGGCTCATGGCTCGAAACTTGAAGCTAACAGTGACCTCGCCAAATTAGCCAAACAGCCTGGATCCTAAAGGTCCCCCCAAACTGGTAAAACACTGCAACCATTGTCCATCTCACCCAGAGGCGTTTTTTTTAGCAACTCCTTACATTTAGGCTCTTGGATTTAAGATCAGGGTTGGCAGGGACCAACAGGCTGGAGCATCTACAAGCAGAGCACACACACACACACACACAACTCTGCACACATTGCAGAGACTGCATGTAACCCACTTGCAATATCCTGCAGATTTCGGAGCCAGAAGACGATTGGCCAAACAACTTGAAGCTTGAAAGAAAACACCCCCACTTGGTAACAGCAACGTTATCTGAAACTATTATCCACCTCACCCAGAGGAACTCCGAAGCCAGCTGCTGCTGGCAGGCTCTATCGCGGGCGGTGCCTTCCAATCCATTCCCTCCACCCACGCACTGTTGCGGCGTGAGCAGTGGGCTTGCAGCATCTGCTGGGAGGTCTCTATGGAGCCGACCTGAGATCACATGGTATGAGGGCAAGATGTATTTATAGGAGAAGAAATGTTGCTGCGAGAGGTGCCTTTCAATCCACTCTCCAGGCATGCACTGTTGCAGTGCAAACAGTGGGATTGCAGCATCTGCTGGGAGGTCTATGGAGCCGACCTGAGATCACATGGTATGAGGGCAAGATGTATTAATAGGAGAAGGAAAGTTGCTGCGAGCGGTGCCATCTGGTCCATTCCTTCCACCCACGCACTGTCGCAGCGCGAGCGATATGCTCACAGCATATCTGGTAGGAGGTCTCTACGCATGCAAGCTAAGAGCACAAGATGTGAGAGTGCAAGGTATAAAGAAAACGGCACCAGATGGTAGTGGAGCATGGCAGCGTTGGGTTGGAGGTCTTTTGAAGTTAAGCTGAGGGCACAAGAAGACGTATCAAACACAGCACCAGCTGCTGGTGGGCTCACAGCATCTCCTTGGGGTTCTCCTGGCTTGAGCAGAATATGTAAGTTATAAAACTGTGCGTAATAGGCGTAATAGTGAGTACGAAACAGCAGCTTTCAGGCAGTCTTGACAGCATGCACACAAATGAAAGAAACCGAGGGTATTTGTTATTTGCGCTCACGTGAGTGACTTGCACAACACAGAGCAGAGGGCATCGCGACACACACACACACTACCGTACAATCCACACACATACACATACACACTCACACACACACACACACACACACACACTCACACACACACACAAACACACACACACACACATCGCGCAAGGATTGTACGGTAGGGTGTCCATAACACGCAAGTGTGCCCGTGCATACACCCTTGTACTTTAAGCACATCAAGGCTGGCACATCAAACGCATTACACGTCAAGGTTGGTACATAAATAGGGTTGGCCCGAACCATACATACATAAGTATATATGGTATGCATATACGGCATTTAAAGCAGAAAAATCACCATACATACGGTGTGCATGTACGGTGTGCATGTACGGTGTGCACATACGGTTCTGGCCAACCCTATACATAAAGGCTGGCACGTGCGCTACACTAATTTGTGTGAGCCTGTGTGAAGTATGCGTATGTCCACACACAGGCAAAAATGGTCAGGGTAGGCTCCTGGGCGTTGTCAAAAGGTTTTGTGAAGTGCACGGTGACGAAAGGACGGGAACATAAGGTTGCTGTTACAAAACAGGTACAATTGCTCTGTTCTTGCTTGCTTGCACACCTTGCTCAGCAACTTGGCCTCCTGGAATGCCAGGGAGGGACTTGGCTGTAGCAAGCCAGGGCTGGGTGGGCAGGAGGCGGGCTGGCCTGCCAAGTAGCTGACCTGCATCACAATCCATGTGGACACAATATGTTGTAGCCTCCGCAGTTTTAGGGTTTAGGGTAAGGATTAAGGTTAATATATATAAAGCTGTCCCTTCTTGACATAAAATTAGGAAACTTGTCTGAACGATAATCCATTCAGGAAACTCCCCTAAAACGATAATCCATTTTGGATCATGGGTAACTACACAGAATTGAAGATTGTTCCAAAGGCCAGCAGGGATCGCGGGTTTCAACTGGAATAGAAGATTGTTCCAAAGGCCAGCAGGGATCGCGGGCTTCAGCAAAAAGGCTGCTTGCAAACCAAGGCAGCACTTGAAAGCAGGCCCACCTACTTTCTCGTCACTCACAGGCGTGCTTTCCAAGGCAGTGGACTTTTGCGCGCGTGCCATCCAGCCCTGAAGCTTGGGCCTCCAGGAGAGTATGGCCTCCAGAGGGTCTGTGCCCTCTTTGTCACTTTCAGCTGTGTGTGTTTGTGTGCATGTGTGTGTATGCGTGTGTATGAGTGTGTTTGTGTGTTCGTCACTTACAGCTGTATGTGTGTGTGTCACTTTCAGCTGTATGTGTGTGTGTCACTTTCAGCTGTATATAAGTGTGTATGTGTCACTTTCAGCTGTATGGTTGTGTGTTTGTGTGCATGTGTGCGTTTAGGTGTGCGTGTGTATGCGTGTGTATGTGTGTGTGTGTGTGTGTGTGTGTATGTGTGTGCGTTTAGGTGAGTGTGCGTGTGTGAGTGTGTGTGTGCATGTGTGTGCATGTGCATGCGTTTGTGTGACTCAATGTGTGTGTATGTGCAAACCTGTCTGTATATCACAAAGCTAAGGGTGAAAGCGCACACTTCATGCAAAAGGAGGATGCAGCACATTATCAGCTGTGCCTCAACAGTTATCAAGCGGCTCTAAAACCAATCACACCAGGTACCCACATGGCACTCACATACACACGCATATAATGAAACTTTGCTTTCGCATTCAATCACACCAGGTACCCACATGGCACTCACATACACACGCATATAATGAAACTTTGCTTTCGCATTCAATCACACCAGGTACCCACATGGCACTCACATACACACGCATATAATGAAACTTTGCTTTCGCATTCAATCACACCAGGTACCCACATGGCACTCACATACACACGC
>Ga0307948_1004031_pt1 | contig 10842 bp, 12 predicted proteins | sample OrgLakmetagen280_FD_201824 | JGI IMG/M metagenome (GOLD analysis project Ga0307948, IMG submission 201824) | Saline water microbial communities from Organic Lake, Antarctica - #280 | ecosystem: Environmental > Aquatic > Non-marine Saline and Alkaline > Saline | place: Antarctica: Organic Lake...
CATACGCTACAGTATCTAAGCGTTTTGTTTACACCTTTTTTTGAGGACTTTTCAGCAGCCCAACCCTTTTTGCTGCAACAAATCAGCAACCAACTTGTTCATGATTTCCTTTCTCAGCAGAACAATAGACATTTTCTTTTTCTTTCTGAGCTTATGGATTTATTTGTGGCTGGCCGAGACCAGTCAGCAGCCGATCAGCCAAACAACCTGGCTGAAGGTCACCCCCTATTGTAACCATTGTAACCATAAGCGTTGGTGCCATGTCCCTGCTTTGCACATATATGCATTCCTGAATCAAGACTCATACAGACTCCTCAAGTTTGTGTCAGATTTTCAATTTTCGAGACTGGTTGATTTTGTTTCACCAGCCAATTGCCATCAGCCAGAGTCTCCGGCTGTAGGCCATCCTTGTAACCCCCCAACCCCCTTCCCTGCTTTGCACATACTTTCGTAGGGTTGGCCACAACCATATATATATGCACCGTATATGACCGTATGTTTGGTAATTTCCCTGCCAGAAAAAACGTATATGCACCGTATATATATTATACAGATATAACACATATATGGTTCTGGCCAACCCTGTACTTTCGCCTTCACACGTTGCAGCCGCACGCAATAATATGATATTAAGGCCCAATAACGTAAAAGGGGTGCAGCGATGACTGGAGCATTCAGTGGACGTGCACATGATCAGCACACACACACACACGTAAAAGGGCAGGAGCACACCTAAAGCCTGGCCAGGATTACAATCTAGAGAAAGAAAAAGAATAAATACAACACGCATACTTGCAGGCAGTGGCAATGAGTCGGTCTGCACACGTGTCAGATGTCGACTGCACAAAGCCTGCCGTGCCTTGCTTTCCACTCCACGACATAATAATAGGGTTGGCCAGAACCGTACATGTACGCCGTATATGACCGTACAATTGGTGATTTCCTAGCCAAAAATACTGTATGTACACCGTATATATATGGTTCTGGCCAACCCTACATAATAACACGACATAAAAAGCCCTTACAGAAACTCCTTTAAAAAATCACGCATGCAGTGTAAACGACCACTCCCAGCATAACCTCCCCTATTTTTTATTCCGGCCACGAGGTGTGATGGTGCAGAGGGTGCAGAGGGTGCAGAAAGTGGGTGAGGAAGGAACGAATGTCGCAGGCCACCACAAAACCCTCACTCATCCCCCTTTAAGGCAGCGTTTGTATTTCAAGGGAAGAGGGGGGGGGGGTCTTTGGCTGGTCCCCAGTCCTCCGTTCATTTTCCTTCCAATCCGAGGATTACGACCTGCACGCTGCACGCTGCACACTGCTCGCACAGACACAAGGGTCGCAGCAAAGCTGCTCCTGCTTACCTTGTGGGACGGCGGATGCTCTTTGAGGGGTTTGGGGTTGGTTAGGCCGCACGTAGCATGGAAACGCTTCTTGCACAGGCACACACCGCGCCTGCTCAACCTCGTTGCCGTCGCTGTCCACCTGGGGTAGGAGCATGTGAACATGGGAGCATGTGAGCATGTGTGAGCATGTGTGATTGCGCGCTCTCATGAACCCTGATGGTTGCCTTTGCATGGCAACTGACGTGTAGTAAGGAAGCGCCTCTCGCACTCATGCACACACACACACACGCACGCAAGAACCAACCTGCACTTGCACCACCTCCTCCTCCATTGCCAACTTCTCAGCAGCACGTTGACTCAATCCAGCATCCGCCCCCCGCCCTCTGCCTCCTCTTCCTCTCCCTCGTCCTCCCCTGCAAGTGTCGCAATCAACACAATGTGTGTCGCAATCAACACAATGTGTCGCAATCAACACAATGTGTGTCGCAATCAACACAATGTGTAGCAATCAACACAATGTGTCGCAATCAACACAATGTCACAATCAACACAATGTGTCACAATCAACACAATGTGTCGCAATCAACATACAATGTGTCGCAATCAACACAATGTGTCGCAATCAACACAATCAACACAATGTATCGCAACCAACACAATGTGTAGTAATCAACACAATGTGTCGCAATCAACACAATGTGTAGCAATCAACACAATGTGTCGCAATCAACACAATGTGTTGCAATCAACACAATGTGTCGCAATCGACACAATGTGTCGCAATCAACACAATGTGTTGCAATCAACACAATGTGTCGCAATCAACACAATGTGTCGCAATCAACACAATGTGTTGGCTTAAGCGTCCACATGTCACATGCCTAGGGTCGGCCAGAACCGTGTATGACTAGGGTTGGCCAAAACCATATATACGGTGTATATACGGTATATTTGGTAGGGAAATCACCAATTATACGGTCATATACGGTGTATATATACGGTTCTGGCCAACCGTATATATGACCGTATGTTTAGTAATTTGCCTGCCAAAAAACACCGTATATATACTGTATATGGTTATGGTTATGGTTATGGCCAACCCTACACACGCCCCTTTCAATTTTGAGTAGGGTTGGCCAGAACCGTATATTTACACCGTATATGACCGAATATTTGGTGATTTCCCTGCCAAAATACCGTATATATACCGTATATATATGGTTCTGGCCAACCCTAATTTTGAGGCAAGAGACACAAAATGTGTAGGGTTGGCCAGAACCATATATATACGGTGTACATACGGTAATTTTGGCTTGGGAATCACCGAATATACAATGTATATGTACGTACATATACGGTTCTGGCCAACCCTAAAAATGTATCATCGGAGTCAGTGTCGGTAGGCTGACTCCAGGCTACACACCCTACCTTGTCTTCATTCCGCGATGAGTGCACCTAGGTTTAAGTCACAAGCGTGGCCAAGCAACACATAATGCAAATACTTCGACTTCTTACTACTTACAAGCAGCTAAAAACCTTCCTTTTCCTGTTCCCAACCAGCAGTCCCAACACAGTTGTGTGCTAGCACAAAGGGCATAGAATGGGGTTGGTCAGGAACGAGTATGCAAGGTCTTACCATACCCTTCCCTAGGAAGTTCATAAAACATTCCGCAAGCATACTCATATTTGTAGGGTTGGCCAGAACAGTATATATACGCCATATGTGACCGTTAGTTTGGTGATTTCCCTGCCAAAAATACCGGATATTACACCGTATAGTTATGGTTCTGACCAACCCTACATATTTGCACTGCGGGGTGGCTGCGGAATGGCTGCGGCATGCTGTAGTATTTGCAGAGTTGGCCAGAACCATAGACATATACGTAGGGTTGACCAAAACCGTATATGTGCACCGTATATGACCGTATATTTGGTGATTCCCTGCCCAAAGTACCTTTATTACACCGTGTATATGTGGTTCTGGCCAACCCTATATATGTATACGGTGTTTATTATATACAGTATATACAGTATTATTGGCAGGGAAATCACCTAATATACGGTCATATACGGTGCACATATACAGTTCTGGCCAACCCTAAGTAATTAATCTTGGGTCATTTCTGGGTCCTTCCTTTTTTGTTGTTGTTTTATGGGTGCAAAGAGGGGCGAGGATTCGATTGAGTGTTTACAAAATTTGGGGTCTGCAACGAGTACGGCAAGGTGGGGAATGTGGGACATAAAAAGGAAGGGTAAGCAAGGAAGTATCCCAGAGTATATGGACAGCAACTGCGGTGTGTGTGTGGACAGCAGCTGCGGTGTGTAATTTCACGCCACTGGCCTGCCCTGCAAAAGAAGCACAACAGGCGCATTGCGTGCATGGGACAGAACGCGCATGACGTGTGTGTGTGTGTGTGTGTGTAATTGAGCCGGCATGCAAGAGATAAGGGAACTCTCTGCCCCTGCAGGAAATAAAGGAGTGCTCAGCCCCTGCTTCTGCTCAACGTACAGTTGTTCTGTAAGAGGGGCCTCATCTTCCTCCGACAGATACAAATGACAGTACCCTACCGGCGCAAACTGCTTTTGTTCTAATTCAAAACTTCTAACCATGCAATGCACTAATTGCATCACTTCCTAATTCCGCACTGCTACATTTGCCTGCCTCGTACCTTTACACTTTTGTTCTAAGTGGAAACTTCTGCCCATGCAATGCACTCATTGCATCAATTCGTAATTTCGCACTGCTACATTTGCTTGCCTCGTACCTTTACGCTTTTGTTTTAAGAACTTCTACCCATGCAATGCACTCATTGCATCACGTCCTGAGTTCGCGCTGCCCACATTTGCCTGCCTCGTACCTTCATGCCTACACACCCTCAAACCCAGCTCATACACAGGGTTGGCCAGAACCATACGTTCATACGTATTTACGGTGTACATATGGTATTTTAAGCAGGGAAAACACCATACATACGGTCATATATGGTGCAGATATACGGTTCTGGCCAACCCTACTCATACAACGAGAGACCGGGGCATGCAACAAGATGTGCTCATGCAACAAGATGCGCTCATGCAACAAGCCGATCATGCAACAAGACGCTCGCTCATGCAACAAGACGCTCATGCAACAAGATGTGCATGCAACAAGACGCTCATGCAACAAGATGCGCACAAGCAACAAGATGCGCTCATGCAACAAGACGCTCATGCAACAAGATGCGCACAAGCAACAAGATGCACTCATGCAACAAGATGCGCACATGCAACAAGACGCACATGCAACAAGATGCGCATGCAACAAGATGCGCTCATGCAACAAGACGCTCATGCAACAAGATGCGCACAAGCAACAAGATGTGCATGCAACAAGATGCGCATGCAACAAGATGTGCATGCAACAAGATGTGCATGCAACAAGCCGCTCATGCAACAAGACGCTCGCTCATGCAACAAGATGCGCTCATGCAACAAGATGTGCATGCAACAAGATGCGCACATGCAACAAGATGCGCACATGCAACAAGATGCACTCACGCAATAAGATGTGCATGCAACAAGATGTGCATGCAACAAGACGCTCATGCAACAAGACGCCTCATGCAACAAGATGTGCTCACTTTCGTTCGTTTTAGCCTGCTCCTTCCTCTGAGTGCAGAGACCATGCCTAGGGTTGGCCAGAACCATATATATGCGGTGTATGTACGATATGGTTGGCAGGAAAATCACCAAAAATACGGTCATATACGGTGCACATATACGGTTCTGGCCAACCCTATATATGACCGTATGTTTAGTGATTTCCCTGCCAAAAAACACCGTATATATATACTGTATATGGTTATGGTTATGGTTATGGCCAACCCTACACACGCCCCTTGCAATTTTGAGTAGGGTTGGCCAGAACCATATATATACACCGTATATGACCGAATATTTGGTGATTTCCCTGCCAAAAATACCGTATATATACCGTATATATATGGTTCTGGCCAACCCTAACCATGCCCCATCTTTGCCTGCTCAAATCCTCTATGTGCATAGACCATGCCCCATCTTTGCCTGCTCGATTCCCCTGTGTGCAGAGACCATGCCACATCATTGCCTGCTCCTTTCCCTGTGTGCAGAGACCATGCCACATCTTTGCCTGCTCGATTCCCCTATGTGCAGAGACCATGCCACATCTTTGCCTGCTTGAAACCCTTATAATTAACCAGGGTTACTTAATAAGGCAAGGTACCTTAATAAGGTACCTAACCCTAAACCCTGAACCCTAAACACGACTACCTTAAACACCTAACCACGCTAGCTCACGCCCTGAAGAGCTTTGTACCGCAACCTTCCGAAACCTAGCAAGTCCAATATTAACCCCGCCGCCTGCGCAAAGAAACCCGCTTACACTCAGAAACTCGCCAGCTCACGCCCTGATCCTAAAAGTCGTACATGCTCACGCCTTGATCGTAAAAACCGTACCTGCTCACACCCTGATCCTAAAAATCGTACCTGCTCACACCCTGATCCTAAAAATCGTACATGCTCACGCCTTGATCCTAAAAATTGTACCTGCTCACTCCATGGCCCCTAGCCAGTCCAACGTTTGCTCTAAAGCCCGACCTAGACGGAGGGGGGCTGCACGATCCGCCGCTGTTCCCACCTGTGTTTTAAGACACGCACGCACACAATTGTTTCTTTCCATGTCTCGCCTTTTAGCATGGAGGTAGTGGGGCTGCAGAGAGAGGGGGGGATGTTATATCCGCCGCTTTCACAAACTGCATGTGCTGGAAGAATTTGGTTTGCACGTGTGCGCACGCCAGGACATGCCCATCAAACGCAAAACAACGTCGCTTGACGTGAAAGCAAGGGGATGCAGTGCCACACAGTCTGTCACATCTGGAACAAATGCATCTATTTCATCTTTATTACCTTGTAGGGAAAGGTCAAGGAAAGCTCCGTCCATGGCATCGTCAACGTCACCTTGCAGGGCTGAGCGCTGAAACACATGCAAACCTGAAGAGGGCCCTGGCAGCATCTGTGCGTGCGAGCGTGCAGTGCATGCGTAGGTATGTAAATGTTGGTCAATTCGACCATTAAGGGTCAAAAGCAGAAAGTCAGTTTGCGAGCCCCCCACCTCTTCATCCAGTTCATCATCACTGCTACCCTTGTAGCAGTTTTCCATGTAGTCAGCCACAGCCTGTGTGTGAGTGTGTGTGTGTGTATGTGTGTGTGCGTGTGTGTGTGTGTGTGTTATGTGTGTGTATGTGTGTGTGTGCGTGTGTGTGTGCGTGTTTGTGTGTGTGTGTGTGTGAGTGTGTGTGTGTTCGTGTGTGTATGTGTGTGTGTTGTGTGTGTGTGTGTGTGTGTGCGTGTTTGTGTGTGTATGTGTGTGTGTGCGTGTTTGTGTGTGTATGTGTGTGTGTGTGTGTGTGGTTGCGTGTGTGGTTGCGTGCGTGGCTACATGTGCGTGTGGCTGTATATGTGTGTCTGTGTGTATGTGTAGGTGTACGCGTTTGTGTATGCATTTGTGTACGTGCATGCGTATGTGTATGTGCGTGTATGTGTATATGCATGCATGCGTGCGTGCGTGTATGTGCGTGCATGTTTGTGCATGCGTGCTTACGTGTGTGCGTGCGTGCGTGCGTGCGTGCGTGCGTCCGTGCGTGCGTGTGTGTGTGTGTGTGCGTGCGTGCGTGCGTGCGTGTGTGTGTGTATGTGTGTGTGCGTGTGTGTACGTGTATGTGCACACGCACGAGGGCGTGTGCTTTTGCAATTTCACACCTCTTCATCAGTAGACCAGTCGCCCGAACTGTCTGAACTAGTGTCAGATTCATCACTGATCTCACTGCTGCCACTGCTGCTGCTCCCCTCAGCAGGTAGACTGGGTTGGATGCCTGACGCGCGATTTGGGAATATCATTGTGTGAGTATTCCCCTGCGTCCTTGGAGGCCTAATCACAAGGTTTCCAATCCGCAGCCCAGCAGCCTCAAAACCAGATTCAGGGACAGCTGCCTCCCCACCAACAAACACTGTCTTCTTCTTTTTACCCATTTGTATCAAAGTATAATGATAAATAATCTGTAAACAAAAGTTCGGAACTCGATAGGTAATTGGGACGACAAGATTCGCCCAATTTTGAGATAATTTCGACTCTTGTGAACGAGACACAGGTGTGTACGGTACAGGTGTGTACGGTGTGTTATAGGGCTCTTAAACAAGACAGTCCACTCAATCCTGTGTGCAACAGTCTGCGACTTGCAACAGTAACTGCAGTCTGTGACCTGGCTGTCTATACACTGGCTCTATGTTTAAGAGGGCTAGCTAAGGACGGGCTCTAGCTGCAGAGGTACACAAACCAAGGGTTGAAACGGGCGTTTCTGTTACACCAGAAAGGGAAACAGACCTCCATCTCCGTGCACGGAGAAAAGGAACAAGGACTTAAGAAGCAGCTCCTGTAGCCTGGAATTGTTAGCTCTTCCGTACGACACCTTGACAGCGTGCACTAGGCAGCAGCAAGAAACAGACAGTATCCCCTTTCCTTCTCGTAAGCGTGAGAACAATCATGTCTGGTATATTATGACCGTTCAGCAAACCTACCATTTGGAAATTGTTGCTTGGGGACACAACAATGACAATCGTATTCGCCTTTATATGGTGGGCACCTCTTGGCCATACCACTCCCAACTTCCAATTGGTCGCAGGCGCTGAGACAATGGATTCCGGATCCGATGGCAGCGACATTGATGATGGCGTGCCAAAGTGGAGTATCCCTTCAAACCCTTATGGGGCTGCAGCCCAGGTAAGAGGTGCCCTGGAATGTGTGGTATTATTGTAAAGAGTGAGCCAGGAGAGTGAGGGTAAGCTTTGTCCCCATTTCAAGGCACAAAGCTATTATTTGATCAGACACCTTCCACAACTGTAGGCATTGTAATGACCTCACAGAACTTCCAAGGTCTGTGCACTCTGCACATATGTGTAAAATGCCTGCACCTGTGCGCTATGCCCCCCCACATGGTCATCTTTATCTACTGCAATACCCACTGTTAACGGTGCGATTCTGTGAGCACAAGATGACTAGGTGCGCTGGTCATCTTTATCTACTGCGATACCCACTGTTTACGGTGCGATCCTGTGAGCGCAAGATGACTAGGTGCGCTGTGCGGCTCTAAGATTAGTGATGAGCGTCATTTACAGCGCAAGATGACTAGGTGCGATTCTGTGAGCGCAAGATGACTAGGTGCGATTCTGTGAGCGCAAGATGACTAGGTGCGATTCTGTGAGCGCAAGATGACTAGGTGCGATCCTGTGAGCGCAAGATGACTAGGTGCGCTGTGCGACTCTAAAACTAGTGATCAGCGTCATTTACAGCAGATTCCATACGACCCCTGCCTTTGAATTCGCATGAAGAATTGTCCACAGTTGTTGTAAACAAGGGGTGCTCTTGCAAGTGAAAGGGCGCGCACAGTGTGCAGTCTGATGAGCTTTAGCAAGCGTCAGTCAATTCCGTCGAATGTGTTGTGTGTGAAATATGCATCCCACAAACAACAGCATTGGCATCTACTGAACGACCCTTTCAGCAACATTTTAGTGGTGTTGCTCAAATCTCCGTCTTTGAGGCTGTGGAAAACATTAACAGCCCTGATGTTCTACAGTTTCTAGTTCAATACCACTAAACTATCAGCCAGCCTCATTGGACGACCCTCCTCTTGCTTTCAGCAACAACAATGTCGTGCTTCCCTTTAAATGTCGCATGCCCTGAAGAGCGTGGCCTTGATCTCCTCAAAATTACCACCACCCCTCTTGACCATACAATCTCCTTCAATTAAGCGGGCCCTGATGAGCGTGGTCTTAAACCCCTCAGCCCCTACGCTCACCAAAAATAGCAAACCCGACGTCACCCCTCACACAACGATTTCTTAATAATACGCATTTGATGAATGTATGCCTTATCAAGGCGCTTTGTTGTGACCCTAACCCTAACCTAAAGCTTGTAATGCATCTCCCTACAACGACAACGCAGGCACTAAGGAGCGTGACCTTGAACCCCTCAGCCTACAATTCAACCAGCAAATCCAGCAACACCCCTGTCGAACCTGCGAACCCTGCGGGTCCACCCAAACAAGCCCACCCTCCTCACCCTCCTCCCAAGACTGCGCCTCCAGTGACCAAAAGGACCGCCCGTCACTCTCGGCCCCGTCAAGAGAAAAGCCCACTTGCAAAGCAGCAGGTGCGCTGAATTTCATATGGGTAGGCTGGTCAAAACAACACATGTACGCACAAGCGTTTTACGTATGTGGTATTGTTAGCAGGGAAATGACCGCACATACACTTATACACGGTGCAGGCATACGGTTCTGGCTGACCCGACCCTGCATATGGGTGAAATATACGGCACTCCTGTGTACAAAATGTACTCCTGACAGTGCCCGGGCAATAGGGGTGTACAAAATGTACTCCTGACAGTGCCCGGGCAATAGGGGTGTACAAAATGTACTCCTGACAGTGCCCGGGCAATAGGGGTGTACAAAATGTACTCCTGACAGTGCCCGGGCAATAGGGGTGTACAAAATGTACTCCTGACAGTGCCCGGGCAATAGGGGTGCTGAGCACGGCTCACACACGGGAGAAGTCACACACACGGGAGAAAAAATGCTTAGGGTTGGCCAGAACTGTATATATGCACCGTATGTAACCGTATACTTGATAATTTCCCTGCCAAAAATACCGTATATACCTATACCGTATATGACTATGGTTTCGGCCAACCCTAGGAGCGTTCCCCCATTACTTTAGCTTTCCCATTATTAAGCATTGTCACCCTCCTTCTGTGCATGTCCAGGAAGTTGCATCGACACCCTCCTTCTGTGCATGTTCAGGAAGCTGCATCGTCACCCTCCTTCTGTGCATGTCCAGGAAGTTGCATTGTCACCCTCCTTCTGTGCATGTTCAGGAAGCTGCATTGTCACCCTCCTTCTGTGCATGTCCAGGAAGTTGCATCGTCACCCTCCTTCTGGGCATGTCCAGGAAGTTGCATCGTCACCCTCCTTCTGGGCATGTCCAGGAAGTTGCATCGTCACCCTCCTTCTGTGCATGTTCAGGAAGTTGCATCGTCACCCTCCTTCTGTGCATGTCCAGGAAGTTGCATCGTCACCCTCCTTCTGTGCATGTTCAGGAAGTTGCATCGTCACCCTCCTTCTGTGCATGTCCAGAAAGTTGCATCGTCACCCTCCTTCTGGGCATGTCCAGGAAGTTGCATCGTCACCCTCCTTCTGTGCATGTTCAGGAAGTTGCATCGTCACCCTCCTTCTGTGCATGTCCAGGAAGTTGCATCGTCACCCTCCTTCTGGGCATGTCCAGGAAGTTGCATCGTCACCCTCCTTCTGTTCATGTCCAGGAAGTTGCATCGTCACCCTCCTTCTGGGCATGTCCAGGAAGTTGCATCGTCACCCTCCTTCTGGGCATGTCCAGGAAGTTGCATCGTCACCCTCCTTCTGTGCATGTT
>Ga0307948_1004033_pt1 | contig 10838 bp, 15 predicted proteins | sample OrgLakmetagen280_FD_201824 | JGI IMG/M metagenome (GOLD analysis project Ga0307948, IMG submission 201824) | Saline water microbial communities from Organic Lake, Antarctica - #280 | ecosystem: Environmental > Aquatic > Non-marine Saline and Alkaline > Saline | place: Antarctica: Organic Lake...
TCCTTCGAGCTCTGAATTTATTCCTTTCTTAACTTGTCATCACAGTATCACTGATTTTGAGATCAATGCATTCCTGAATCAAGACTCATACAGACTTCTCAAGTTTGTGTCAGATTTAGTTTCAATTGTCGACACTGGTTGTTTTTGTTTCACCAGCCAATTGCCATCAGCCAGAGACTCGGGCTGGAGGCTTGTAACCCTTCCTTGCAACCCTTGTAGCCCTTGTAGCCCTTGTAACCCTGGATCACCATGTGGCCAGGTTTAAAGCTATAACTTTAGTGCACGTAACCAATATTTGCCTACTTCCACCAATTTTCACTCATATTAGACTATCCTAGGAGGTCTTTCAACAATCTGCTTGCTCCTATCTTGAGTTTTTTTCGTGTTAAGCAGTGCTGGAATTGCTGCGCACACAAATGACCAGAAAAAGAAAAATTGCAAAATTACGTAGGTGATGCCCCTGAGGCATATATAAATATATAGCGATGTAACCTTGCCTTACCTTATGTAGGTGATTAGCCTTATGATGGTAAGACCGACCTTATCAACTTGGCAAGCATTTGAAATGTCTTGTAATGCTGGCCATACTTCACTACATTGCTCCTGTGCGGCCGCCTCTAAGAATTACCAACTTAAAATAATTGTGTGCGCTTTCCATCATATGCATCCTTTTAGTCACTGGTTAGAAGATTTGGCGAATCTTTAGATACGCTACAAAGCATGCACTGTTGAGGAATAGCTACGATTAAATCGATTTGCTTACTAACCAGTGATCAACTTTGAGGGTAGTTACCCTAAACCTAAACCCCTTAAAACCTAACCCTGACCATAAAGAGAGGGGAAGGTGTCACGAGAATCAGGGGTTCATGAGGAGTGCCTTTTTCTGGGCTGGCACAGGTACAAGGGCATAATCACTTGCGCAACTTTTCGTTTTCAATTTATTAGTGATTGCAACAGTTTAGAGGAATGAAACGAACAAAGCCTTCTCCTGCTTTATCCACGAGAAAAAGTCACGGGCCATGCCCACACGGTGCGTACGTTCTGCATTATGTGCGCAACGCAACCCATGGAGCTCCTTCACCCTTGTAAGGACTATATGCCCTGCTGCTTGCAAAGCTCTGCCACAGTTGACTGGCAGCAGCTGAAGCCAGGGGGGGCTGTGGTGGATAAGGGTGATGGTGTGTGGAGGGATGGTGGGGCTGAGGAAGGCAGATGTTGAGGCTTTGTGTGGGAGAGGGAAGGGAGTAGGGATTGGGAGCCTTTGCGGTGTGCAGGGGGGCAGAGGACTGCTGCAAGTGATGGTAGTCATAAGGTACCAAGGTAGGGGGCGCATTGGATGGGAAGGGCATGTAGCCAGGAGGGCTTCCTGTGCCTGGCTGTGTGGCTGGCTGCGTGATGAAGGACGAGCTGAATGCGCTAGGTGCTGGGGGTGCAGGAGGAGGAGGAGGAGGTGGAGAAGCAGGGTACTGGAAGTGTTGGCTGTTGTTCGAAGGTGGTATCTGTGAAGAAGTCCAGAGAGGGGCTTGGGGCTGTGAGCACTGAAACTGTAGCAGTGCATCGAATGGGGCTGCTGGGCTGGGCTGTGTGTGCGGCAGTGGCAGCATGTGTTGTGGGTGTGTGGGTAGCATGTGTGCTGCGTCTGGCGATGGCATGGCTGCTGTACGTCTTTGGTTGGAAGAGGCCTGTGGAATTGTGTAATCATGTGCAAGTTGTTGTGGTTATATGTGTTGAGTGTGTTTGCGTCATGCGTTGCGTATGATGCAGGATCACCAATCATCACAAGATTTGCCATTGGCAGTATGTATGTATGTATGTGTGTGTGCGTGTGTGTGTGATGACAGTGGTGGATACTTGTGCACTTAAGGAGCATTGTTGCTGGTAACACAGCTTTAATAATTCTGTTTTTGCAGTGATCACAAAAACAACCAGGGAAGCATGTGGAAATCAAGCATGGTCGTTGTACCGCAAACCTTGCCCTCCCCAATGCCCCCTTCTTATCTGCTTGTAGGAGAGGGTTGAGTCCCAGCTAGGACAACCACACACATGGCAAGACACACGCATGCCCACACGTACACGCACACACACCTGCATGCAAACGTACACCTACACACACTCATTGCCTCACCTGAGAGTCAAAGGAAGGCTCCTCCTGCATTTGATCCACTTCCAACGAAGAAGAGCTTCCATCACCACCACCACCACCACCACCACCTCTTCTTGTCCCTGGGGTTTGGCGTTCCTGGCCCACGTCACTGTCTGCTTTGTTGGAGTTGATAGTCAGAGGTTTCAGCTCGAACTTTGCCTGCACAAGTGCAAGGGGTAAGGGGAAAGCACGTGCTCTCCGTGCAGGTACCTTTATGTTGCAGGGCTCTAAGTTATGGCTACTGGTTCCTGAAGTAAAGATCATGGCAGGTCAGCACCATCAGAAGGATGTATCCTTGGATCCTGGCATTGATCATTCCAAACAGAACAATTGCAGAGGTGATCTGCAAAGTTATAAATCTTTGTGATGTTGAAAAACTTAGTCCGCTTCCTTGCGCCAGGATCATAGCTAAACGTGTTCGTTCACATGCATTTATACAACTACACTCATGTGGCATGCACAAAGGCACACATGCACCTATTTCTAACGCACCTTGTTTGCGTGCACCCTTGTGCGTGCTCGGCTGAAGATGTCTTTCAAGGCTAGTTCCATACTACCGTCGAATGTCTGCAACAAAATCCACAAAACGATAAGTAACACAAGGTAGGTGTTTAAGAGCGCTGCAATATCTGGATTTAAGTCCATCTGAACATCTTGCAGGCAAGCACATTGTTGAAAAGTACAAGGACGTATACAACTAGTTGGATCTTACATGCTCACAGGGGAACACCTGCATAGATGATGGAACCACTGTCACGTTAATTTAGAAAACCGTCACTTTTGATGAAAGAATAAATGAATGCCTCTGTACAGGAGTGAGTCAATTGGAATCAAGAAGATGAGCTGGGCCTTCAACTAAGTAAAGCTTTAGCTCGTGATCAGTGTTTGATCAGGTGTGTCATCAGTAGGGTTGGCCAAAACCATACATACATGTAAATATGGTGTATATATGGCATTTTTAGCAGGGAAACTACCATACATACGGTCTTATACAATGTACTTATACGGTTCTGGCCAACCTTAGTCATCAGTGTTAGAAGGGCATAGTTTTTGAGTTAAATCTGCACCCAAAAATAGCGCCACACCCACCTCAACAATGGCATCCACCAGATGGTCCCATCCTTTTACACGTGCATTCATCTCTGTCATGCGCTGCTCAAAAGCAGTCCTGGCTGCCTCTCCTGAGTCTTTAAGGGCGGCACTGACCTCTTCAGTGACTGCCTGCCACCTGCGTTTGTGGTTTGTAGTGCCAAATATTTTTGATTTGTGTGTGTTATTGTGTGTGTATGCGTGTGTGTGTTTGGGTGTGGCAGGGGAAGGGGGAGGCTTGGTGGGGGTTTAAGTGCCAAGTTACAAATACTTTTGCACCGACATTGCGGCAACAAAGGGACTGATTGCAGTAGGTGTTGTGAAACAAGAAATTGAAACACCAGTTCCTGCAGCAGCAACTCTTGACAAGATCAAAGAGATGCTGGCTAAAACTATGAGTTGACATCACCCGTAAGGTCATTGGTCGTTTCAGATCGCATCGTGTAAAGCTCAAAGGTTTCTTTACCACAAAGGAAGCACATGAATGATTTGATCACACAAGAAGCTATCGCCACATTTAGCCACAGTACACACTACTCGCAGACAGGCACGGATTCCAACCTGCCTCAGGTGGACCTGTACGGTGATCAAACGGCATGACTTCATTACCTCTGTAAGGTTGTGAACAAGCAAGATGAATGAGGCATCTGCATCTGCTTTGAAACACTGGGCATAGTGGTATTTCGCTTGCACAAGAAAGCATTTGCGTGCAACACCACACACAAATTTCCTTCAGCACCTCAAGCGTAACGCAATCCATCCATGTTGTTGCACCATCATACATGAATGCAAACACTCCCACACAGAAAACATGCTCCATTGTAAAACTGTTTTGGTCCCTACACAAAAGGCGACGACGCTCATGAGTCACCATTTTGTCAAGACACCATACAGAAAATTCAGTTGACACGAGTTGAGGCTAAGCGTTACGCCGCACACACAAACACAGAAATCACCCTCACTTGAGTAGCTCTGGTGGGTGCAGCTCCTCGTGCTGTGCCACTGCTGCACGTGCACGCATTGACTGAGAGCCAAGGCCCCTTGGGGAAACTCCACCTGTAGTATATTTGTGTGTATGTCGTGTGTGTGTGTGTGAGCGATATACCATAGTGATATATATATATATATATATAGAAAGAGAGAGAGAGAGAGAGAGAGAGAGAGAGAGAGATAGAGGGAGAGAGAGAGGGAGAGAGAGAGAGAGAGAGAGAGCACGTGCAAGTGCAAGAGTACTCGCGTGGCTGAACATTTGTGTGCGCGTGTACATGTGGGTGAATGCCAATCTGCCTCACTTTACACATGTCACATGCGTACGGCTGGCCTGAACCGTATAAATACACCGTGTATGACCATTATTTGGTTATTTCCCTGCCCAAATTACCGCATATACACGTATACACCGTGTATATATTTATGGTTTTGGCCAACCCTGCACATGCGTTTTTGCTGACATTCCTTTAATTTGGAACAGCTGAACAAACGGGCTGATACCACCCGGACAAGTAAAGTTGGCAATGACACATTACTCCAGTGCTTTGCTCAGAATAAGCACTGAATTCATAGAATACTCATGCACCTCCCCCCCCTGTAGCATGCGTTGCCATTACCCCTGCATCTCTGAATTAGAGGGCTTAATAAGGTTCATTCACGTCTAGTACGTGCAAACATGCAAAAACACACACGCATTTAAATGCGTACAAGTCTGCATTGCAATTATATACATGCGCTAACACTTGCATGCAAACACACACACACACACACATGAACACACATACTTCCACACACACATATCACATATCACATATCACATATCACACTCTGCACAGACACAGACAACAAACACATACGCAAGTGCAATCACACCCTTCCAACCTGAGCTAGAGGGCTTGTCAGAGGCAATGCCAATGGTGGACAGCCGGTGTAGCCCTCCCTTGATTTCTGAGCCACGATGGCTGAATGCCCTGCATACAAACGAGAGAGGGTTGCAACTTGAGACCTCAAAATATATATGAGTACCCTGAGTGCCTTGTTTACAAAATATTTATATGCCCTGTCAGGAGGGTGTAGGAAGCATAACTTTTGGACGGCACGTGTCAAATCAATTAAAAATTATATATTCGGAATCCTGATGTCGAGAGCTATCGATTGGTATATATATGAGTCGAATCGGGGGGGGTGGTGGTCCGGGGGGTCCCAGAATGTTTTGGACCCCCCCTCCAAAAGTTTACTGGGTCACTCCTACGAAATTTTAAAATATCATCGGAATCCTCAGCTCAAACCCAGTCGATTGGCACCCTTTTTGAGAGAATTGCATTAAGAGGGATGGGTCTGTGGACATGTCCAAAAGTCAGAGGCACACGCGCTCGGGTGCAGGCTGCGGGGTGAGTCAAAGCCAATGAAGCAGCAATTTACCCCAGACTTACAGGATTGTGCCAGCATGAGATAGTCAGTGGAATTCTGAAGAAATGGAAGTATTGTAGGACTGTGCAAGCCAGTTATGGGTGCCTGGTATGTCACGTGTTCATGGGCGTCCGTATCTCAGTGTTTGCCCCATAACGCTGCAACACTTCAGTTTTAGGTCTTGATGAGCATGCAAATGGATGCCTATTTGAAAAAGGAGCAGATTGGTACCCTTTTTGTTTGGGTGGGGGCACTGGAAGGGGGGTCTGGGGGGGGGGGGGGTGCCTCAGGGGGGTCCACCCCAAAAAGTATACGTGCCATCCAAAATAAAACACCCTCCTGGCCCTGAATAAATTTGTAGCTGGTGTTTTTACCAGCTTGAGACCAATAGGCAATGTAGCATACTACGGATAAAAAAGGGGCAACAAACGCAGGCGTTGCGCAATGCTAGACTAAACCTTCCAGGCCGTACTCGAATGTAAGTACCCTTGCACACAGACCTTTTGCTTCAAGCTGCATTTGTTTGCACCTATTACAGGGCTGTTCTTAAAAGGGAGTGCTTGACGCCACACTCAGTTTTGTGACATTTACCATGTGGTGTTGAGTGTTGGGTGTTGGTCAGTCATGAATTAATGGATATTGCGTCCAAGCTCAAGAGCCACTGCCAGCAATGTACAAGCACAGAACAGGCTGGAAGGCAAACACAACATTTCCAATCGAATGCATACACCAATGCACCATGTAACTGCAGATTTCTTTACTAAATATGCCTTTAGTTCCTTACATGTACAAGCGTACGTGTGTGGTCCTGGCCAACCCTCCACATGCACCTGCAAGTGGCCTTGTGTGAAAAAAATGTTGCTGCACACGCCTAGGGTTGGCCAGAGCCATGCATGTCCACGCATGTATGGTGTTCAAACAATATTTTCAGAGGGGAATTTTATATGTATACGGTCATAAACATATACAGTGTGTGTTTATATGATTCTGGCCAACACTTCTCAAGTCTAACGTAAAAAAGACGTGGCTCCTTTCCCTTAATCAATGTGGGGAGCGTTTTTCACAGCCTGCATATTACTTATTTTCCTTTGTTACTCACAAAGTCTTGTTACCTGCTGGAGGGCTGCGTCCCTGCACCCACACCACGTAGAGCAGCAAAGGGGGTGTCGAAGGATGTACGCCTCTTTGATTCCAAGCTGCCCGGCTTGTGTGCGGAGCCCCCTGCATGCCGCAGCAGCATAGGTGTGAAGCGAAGGAGCGTGGTTGGTTGGGGTTGCATGCAGTTGCGTGCCTGACTTATGTGTGCAGGTACCAGGGTCTCTCCGGTGATGTGACATGCATAGGGTTGGCCAGAAAATATATGTATATATACGTATATACGGCATATACGGCATATATATGTAGGGTTGGCCAAAACCCTTTTGTACATACAGTGTATACATGGTATCTTTGGCAGGGAAAACACCAAATATGCGTTCATATACGGTGTGTATATACAATTATGGCCAACCCTAGTGATGCAGTATATGCCCCTGTTATTGTGGAAGGCGCACTGTTATCATGCAGTGCTTCTGTACGTGTGTGGGGCGTGTTTTCCCCTCTTGCTGTGCAGTGCACAGGGTGGGGCTGCAGGTAGCGTTGTAGGACAGTTTGCCTGGGTGTGTAGGACTGGGCAAAAATTTGTAGTTGAGCAGGCGTGCCGGGGGCGTTTCTAGTCCAAACGAAAACAAACCAAACTAGGACTTTGCAAAACGTTTGCAGCACTGCAGCAGCTGAGCTCCTCACGATCCAATGTCGTGGCAAAAGTCAATCAGCACCTGATATGTGATGTAAGAAGCCATTCTTCTCATATTTCCAAGGCATGTTGGTCTTGTATGAACAGCGCCATACGCCTTTGTGCTAGCGCAGGAACGCTTTGTGCTTGCCCAGGAACGCTTTGTGCTAGCGCAGGAACGCATTTGTGCTAGCGTAGGAACGCATTTGTGCTTGCCCAGGAACGCTTTGTGCTAGCGCAGGAACGCTTGCGGACGCAGTTCTACATACTTGACCTGTAGCTCTACATACTTGACTTGTAGCTCTTGCTAGCCTCCTCTTGAGCTTGGACAAGGTGGCATGGCACCCATTCTATTATCCTCTTCCTTCTCATTGGCATTGCATTGCGTACGGATTATAGGAACTGCGCAATCAACTGAGCTCGGGCTGGGAGACAACACAGCACCCCACTGTAATAACCTATGACGAGATCTGTCTAGAGCTTCTTTTTTTTAATGGTACTACTGGCGTGTCTACAATAAGTGTTTTTTGCTCAACGGAACTATCCTACAACGAGTGTCGTTTGCTAGATGCTTCTATTGGCGCGTCTGCAACGAGTGTCTTTTGCTCAATGGAACTATGATGTAACAAGCGTCAAACTTGTTTGATGGTACTGAATTTATTGAGCCCCGTATGCTTGGTAGTACTTAGGGTTAGCGTACGAGTGGCCGGAGAGGCTGGTGCAAACATCAAATTGCCCTCTGAATTTTATACCTGCAATAGAGCCTGTCGTGCTCGGGCGAGGAAGAGGAGGGGCAACGGAGGCGGAGCGCTGGAAGGCAGCAGCGGGGCTGGTGGCAGCACCATCAAAAGAACCTTGCAGCCTGGGTGGAGGGTTTGATGTTTAATGTGAGCGTGCACTATGTTACGCTAGACTGCTATGTTGTCACACAGTTTTGTGTGGATGGACAGGTGCAAAGAGGCAGCATGAAGGGCGGAGGGGGGGGTGCCGGCGGTCCTTGCAGCATGAGTGGAAGCAGATGTTTTGTATGCTGTTGAAGCAAAACAGCTTTGGGGTTAAGGAAGCGACAGAAGCGGAGCAATGGCTAGAAGGAGCTTGTGACAGTGCCACAGACAACCTTGCAAAGATGAGCAATTCCAAAGTCTGTGTGCAAGTGCAAGGGGTCAGTCATGTGTGCAGTAAGAAGGCAGTGCTATTTAAAATAGCATGTGAAAGTATCATGACGCCACCTAGTGTGCAGATTTTATCACAGGTGTGTTGATCGAGTGCAAATGGTCATGCTCATATGGAGTTTTTTCATCATGCATCAAGCATCATGCATTGTGCATTGTCAATGTCATTGTCAAGGCAGCAATGGTCTCGATTACTAGGACCCTATTTCGGTCATACAGTGTGCCTCAATAGTGCAATGCAGGAATGTGCCCAGGTGCAGCGTAGCGGCCAATCCAGCTAACTCGGGAATTGTGCGATGAGTTAATCATACATAACTCAAATTATGCAAAAGTGGTCTTTTGTTTTGCATAATAAACCAACAGTGTCGGCCTACAGAGCCCAGATTCGAGTGCTGATGCATTGTATAGAAAGGAGCAGTGCGCATTGTTTTTGGTAGTGAGGCGCTGCTTTGGAGTGAATTAAGAAACCGCTTGCTATTGCGAGGCAAATGCACATGGAACATGCACACGCAAGCACACATGCTTTGGAGTGAATTAAGAAACCGCTTGCTAGTGCGAGGCAAATGCACATGGAACATGCACACGCAAGCACACACGCAAAACAAAAAAATAAGTTCATGCAAAACTACACACACAAACACACAAATACATGCAAAACCACACACACACACACACACACACACACACACACACATACACACACAAATACATGTAAAACCACACACACACACACGCACACTCACACACACACAAACACACAAATACATGCAAACATACACAAACACACCTTGTGATTGCGCCGGGACTGCTGGAACGCCTGTCTGGAGAGAAAGGCCTACCTCCTAGGAGGGTCGAACCTTTTGAGGGAGGCGGAGTGAGCTCAGGAGATGCATCTGGTCTCTGGCCTGTGTGAGAACGTGTGCGTGTGTGCTTGGCCTGTGTGTTTGTGTGCTTGGCATATGCGTTTGTGCCTGACATGTGTGCCTGTGTGCTTGCAGTGGGTGAGTATTTAGGCTATTGTTTGCCTGGCATGTTTGATTGTGTGCTTGTAGGGGGTGAGTATTTGAGCAGGTACCCGCGGATGAATTTAGATCCTGAAACAGTGGTCTTAGCTCCAACCATACTGTAAGTAGGGCGCGATATTTTAAACACATTTAAGTGCTCCCAAAGCATTGGCAGACTTCACACGCACAGGCTTGTCCTGAGTTTGCCCGTACATTGGGAGTGGAAGTATCCTTTGTTGCTTAACTAACTAGAACTGCACACTGTTTCCCCAGGGTAGATTATGCTGCACAAGTAATCAATGTGCTAGTGCGCCTCCTTTGAAATGAAACTCACACATGTGTATGGACTCGAAAAGAGCATTTGAGCATTTATAACAGCTCACAACATTACAGCTGCACCTGTAAGACGCAATAACCTTTTCAGCTGTGTTCAAGGGTTTGGCTCTGCTCCCTCGCAAATACTTTAGATGGTGCACGGAGATCGGTCTCGCACAAACAAAGTTTTTACAATATCCCTCACCCATCATTATCGTTACAGAAGTACACCACACATCATCAATGATACACACGCTTATGTTATGGTCAACAAGCGCACCCACTCTTGAAGGTGATGCCTCCGCTTGGTTTGAAGGTGACTGATGAATCTGCAAAACAGGACCGAGACGTGACAGCAATTGGCCCTACTAGAGCAGAGTTAAAATCCCACTTATAATGTATGCATAGGGTTGGCCAGAACCGTATACGGATATATACGGCGTACATATACGGCCGTACATTTGTTGAAGCCACCGTATCCGTATCCGTATCCGTATAAATGGGTTTACACGGGGCCGTATATATACGGCGTATAAACAGTATATATACGGGTTTACCGTATATATACCGTATATATATCGTATTTGCAGTTGGTGTGCAGGGTTCAATTCCCAGCAACAGCAGTCTCTTTTGCTATTTTTGGTCAAGTTCTTTTCTCGCGCCTCTTCTTACTGGGCTCTTCCTTTGCTTCCCTTTTCTATTGATGTATATGTTTTTGCATTAATAATTAGTTTTATTAGTGGTTATGGTAGTTTAACTCCCTTTTGCACTGAAAAAAAGGCCTTTTATTGGTCTTTTTGGCTTGAAGCAGGCCTAGCTCCCCAACCTTTCATTTTTTGGTAAATCTATATTGGGTACGCGAGCTCAGCTCTTCAAGAGCTGCAGAATGACCCCACTATGAATTAATTCTGAGGATATCCATATTTCCATATATACGGTGT
>Ga0307948_1004036_pt1 | contig 10834 bp, 11 predicted proteins | sample OrgLakmetagen280_FD_201824 | JGI IMG/M metagenome (GOLD analysis project Ga0307948, IMG submission 201824) | Saline water microbial communities from Organic Lake, Antarctica - #280 | ecosystem: Environmental > Aquatic > Non-marine Saline and Alkaline > Saline | place: Antarctica: Organic Lake...
TCCTACACCATGCAGCTGTTCGGCGGCGATGAGAGCGGGCTTATGGTGCCTGTTCTCGGGGTGTCACTCATCCTGGCGGCGTTTGTGATCAACCTGTTGGGCAACCGCATGATACAGGGGGTGGCGTCCTTCATTGGTGTGTTAAAGATCAGTGGTATTCTGATCATTGGCCTGGTCGGCGTCTGGTTAGCCGACAGTCTTGCCGTCGACTTTTCCAGCACGGGAGAGGCCGGAGCCACTGGCAATTTTCTGGGCGCAACGGCGTTGGGCATTCTGGCGTTCAAGGGTTTTACCACGATCACCAACAGCGGTTCCGAAGTGAAAGACCCGCATCGCAATGTTGGCCGCGCTATCGTGATTTCAATCGCCGCCTGCGTGGTGATCTACATCCTGGTTGGCTTCGCCGTATCGAGCAATCTGTCGCTCGCCGAAATTATAGAAAGCCGGGATTACTCCCTGGCCGCCGCCGCACGCCCGGCGCTGGGCGAGTATGGCGTATGGTTTACCGTAGCAATTGCCATGATGGCAACGGCGGGTGGCATTCTGGCCAGCATCTTTGCTGTGTCCCGCATGCTGGCCATGCTGACCGAAATGAAACTGGTACCCCACAGTCACTTCGGCATGCCCGGCAGCATTCAGAAACACACACTTGTCTATACTGTCGTGCTGGGGTTGATCCTGACCGCCTTCTTTGACCTGTCACGGATTGCGGCACTCGGGATTATCTTCTATCTGATTATGGATATTGCCATTCATTGGGGCGTGCTGCGTTACCTGCGCGAGGATGTGAAGGCGACGATATGGGTGCCAACCGTAGCGATCGTTCTGGACCTGATGGTGCTGGGTGGCTTTGTCTGGGTCAAGCTGGGTTCCGATCCCTTTGTGCTTGGCGTGGCAGTCGTCGCCATGATCGTCATTGCGATTGGCGAGCAGATATTCCTGACATCTTCAGCAAGAAAGCAGTCAATGGAAAGTGATGAGACTCACAACCACCAGCATTGATGTCGATGAATTGAAAGGAAAAAATTACCATGATAGACGAGAACATGTTTGGTAACACCCTATGGGCCGGGCACTGGTTGTGGATGGTAGTGATTGCCATCGTAGTCGTCATACCGGTCTGGCGAATATGCCAGCGGGCAGGATATTCGGGCTGGCTGGGACTTCTGATACTGGTTCCAATGGTCAATCTGGCGTTGTTATATTTTCTTGCGTTTGCCGATCGGCCCTCGGATAAAGCAGGAATATGGCATGAGTGAACACGAGCATCATCATAGTCATGAAAAACACGGTAAGCATTCTAAGAAAGACCCCGTGTGCGAGATGTCGGTCGATCCCGATACCGCAGAGCATCGCAGCGAGCATGCAGGCAAGACCTGGTATTTCTGTTCTTCCGGATGCCAGGCAAAGTTCGATAACGATCCAGAGAAATACTTCAGTGAAGAGAACAAACCGGCAGAACCGGTAGCTCCCGGTACTATGTATACCTGTCCAATGCATCCGGAGATTCGTCAGCAGGGCCCGGGTGACTGTCCGATCTGTGGTATGGCCCTGGAGACTGAAGACGTAAGTATCGATGTTGGACCCTCCGAAGAACTCACTGACATGACTCGTCGATTCTGGATTGGCGTGGCGCTGGCACTGCCGGTACTGGTGCTTGAAATGGGCGGCCATCTCACCGGGCTGGATCAAATTGTGCCACCACAGATGTCCAACTGGATTCAACTGATTCTGGCCACCCCAGTGGTCGCCTGGTGCGGCTGGCCCTTTTTTGTTCGAGGCTGGAAATCTGTTCTCAGCCGCAATCTGAACATGTTTACACTTGTTTCCATTGGTACCGGTGTTGCGCTGATCTATAGCCTGGTGGCGACCCTGGCTCCGCAGGTTTTTCCAGGTGCCTTCCGCCAGCAGGATGGTTCGGTTGCCGTGTATTTCGAGGCCGCAGCTGTCATTGTGGTGCTGGTATTACTGGGACAAGTATTGGAACTGCGTGCCCGGGAGAAAACCTCTGGCGCCATCAAGGCCCTGCTTGATCTCGCGCCAGCGACCGCGAGAAAGCTGGGTGATGAAAGCGACGAGTCCGATGTTTCACTTGACCAGGTAAAAGTCGGCGACCGCCTCCGGGTTCGCCCCGGCGACAAGGTGCCACTGGATGGCGAAGTCCTTGAAGGCAGCTCGAATGTGGATGAATCCATGGTGACCGGCGAGCCTTTGGCGGTCAGCAAAAAGCCGGGCGACCAAGTGGTTGGCGGCAGCATCAATCAGCAGGGCAGCTTCATCATGCGCACCGACAAAGTGGGGCGAGACACCATGCTGTCCCAGATTGTGCAGATGGTGGCCAGCGCGCAGCGCAGTCGTGCGCCAATCCAGGGACTCGCGGACAAAGTGGCAGGCTGGTTTGTTCCCGCAGTCATCGTCATCGCCGTCATTGCCTTTGTCGTCTGGTCGATCGTCGGGCCAGCGCCGGCGATGGCGTTCGGTCTGATCGCAGGCGTGAGTGTACTGATTATTGCCTGTCCGTGCGCACTTGGCCTGGCGACCCCGATGTCCATCATGGTCGGTGTAGGCCGGGGCGCGCAAAGCGGCGTGCTGATCCGGGATGCAGAAGCCTTGGAGCGCATGGAGAAGGTAGATACGGTCGTGGTGGATAAAACCGGCACGCTGACAGAAGGCAAGCCGCAAGTGACGAAATTGGTTACTGCAAACGGTGTCAGCGAGCAGGATCTGATGCGATACGCCGGTGGTCTCGAAAAGGGCAGTGAGCATCCTTTGGCGCATGCCATTCTCGAAAAAGCCAAATCCATGGAACTGACTCTACCAGACGCTGAGGATTTCGACTCGCCGAACGGTAAAGGTGTAACCGGCAAGATAGACGGACAAAGGATTCTGCTTGGCAATCGATTGTTGATGGAGTCAGAAAGTGTCGACACTTCCACTTTCGAGGAAGAAGCAGACAAACTGCGCAAGGACGGTGCCACCGTCATCTTTGCGGCTGTGGACGGAAGCATCTGTGGCTTGCTGGCCATAGCAGATCCTGTCAAGCAGACGACTGAAGCGGCTATTCGTGCTCTGCAAAAAGAAGGTATTCGGGTGGTGATGCTGACCGGAGATAACCGGATCTCCGCCGAAGCTGTCGCTCGCAAACTCCATATCGATGAAGTGGAAGCAGAAGTGCTGCCGGAAGACAAGGGCAAGATCATTCAGCGGCTGAAAGATGAAGGCCGCATTGTTGTCATGGCCGGTGATGGAGTAAACGATGCGCCAGCCTTGGCTACCGCAGACGTAGGCATCGCCATGGGGACAGGAACCGACGTGGCCATCGAAAGCGCAGGTATTACGTTGTTGCGCGGCGATTTGATGGGCATTGTTGAAGCGCGGCGTTTATCCCTGGCGACCATGCGTAATATTAGGCAAAACCTGTTCTTTGCCTTCGTTTATAACATGGCCGGTGTGCCGATTGCGGCAGGCGTTCTTTATCCATTTGCAGGCATTCTCCTGTCGCCTATTTTTGCTGCTGCAGCCATGTCGTTATCATCGGTGAGTGTCATTGTGAATGCTTTGAGGCTGCGGGTGGTGAAACTCTCGAACAACTAAGCTGGTGGTGCGCCGCCAGAGTTAAGGAGATATGTATGACTTATACAATGAATCGTGTTATTGAGAATGCTGGTTTCGCTGAGGTGGATGAACGAACCCGTAAGGCCCTGGCTGATCGGGGCTTTGGGATTTTGACGGAAATAGACGTCAAGGCGACCATGAAAAAGAAACTGAACGAGGATATGTCCGCCTACACAATTCTGGGCGCGTGCAATCCAACCATGGCCTGGGAAGCGATAGGCCTGGAACCACAGGTAGGTGCCATGCTGCCGTGCAACGTCATTATTCGCGAGACAAAACAGGGTGTTGAAGTCAGTGCTGTTGATCCCGTCTCATCCATGACCGCAATCGACAACGAGCAGCTCTCGCAGGTTGCGGGAAAGGTGAGGGATATGCTTGCAGAGGTTGTTGAGTCGATCTGAAATGAACCTCAGAAAGTCCGAACATTATATTTAATGTTTATTTAAAACAGCCATGCTTGTTCAAGCCTGGCTGTTTTATTTTATTAAAAGAAGATATTAAAAATGACGAAGTAAGAGATCATTTACAAATCATCCATTCTGCCAACCTGGCGTGCCAGGCGCATGGATTCATTCTTTTCCATCGTCAATAAGGCCTCAAATAATTCCTTTGCTTCCGGTATCTCGGCTCTGTCGGACATTGTCTGGAAAAGGTCCATCACTTGACCATGAAAGGCCATGACTTCACGGGAGATACCCTGGAAGTCCATTTTGACATAGTGCTCATCACAGGTTTGATGCGTTTTTATGGTGTTGTGCTGTAAGTAATCATACACCCGGGTTTCCAGTGTATTCTGGGCGCTTTGATGCTCGAATTCATCAATAATGCTGGCCAGCTCAGCTTCGTGTGTCGCCAGATACTCCAATAGTGCCTTTGCTTGTTCTTGTTCGTGGCGTGTTGCGCACTGTGCCAGACAGTGAGCCAAGCTCTGGTGCAGGTCACGCGTCCAATCTATCAGTTCGCCAAACGTTTTAATTCCCATACGGGGTTACACTCCTTGGGTTTGTTGCGCTACACATTAAGTAAAGAGACTAGCAATAGCAAATTGCAAAGCCTGGACTCGAACTGACCTGTTCCCGCTTTAAATTGCAGATTTGATGCAGATCAGTTTGCTGCGCTGCGTCCATTTTCAAGACTAGCAGCCGACCACCCGAGAAACATCCATCTTACGGAATAGGCCAACAACACTGGCAAGACCAACCACTGGGCAAGTGGCATCAGGCCTGTGCTTGTAAGCGGAAGTTCTGGCATCAGCTCACTGTAACGCCAGCGCTGCCCGTCTCCGGTCGCCCAATATTCAAAAATAATCGTCACGATCAGTCCGAAACAGATATAACCTAACAGTGTCCGGCGATTCCAGTATTTTGCGACCCAGAACCAGTCTTTCGATAAGTATGCCGCCGCCGTGTAGGCGCTAAAGGCTATATTCGCGTCTCCGAGGGTCGCGCGCGTGCACAACCAGACCACATCCCAGTGGGGTGCTTCGGCCATACCAACGTAAAACGGTACTTGTAACATTTCCCAGAAAAAATGCAGAAAAAAGCTTATGCCCCATACCATCAGTGCGAGAACAGCTGCGGCACCTGGCTTGCGCGAAATATTCAGTAAAAACATGGTATCTCCAACAGGGCCAAGGGGTTCAGTTTACCTAACTCGTTGTTGTCGTTGCTATCAAACACAAGGCTTGGCGCAACACTCAGGGCGAACTTGTATAAGCAGGTCATGCGCTGTTTCATTGAGCTAGTATTATATCACGAATGGTATAGCCCGATTGCGGTATGGTGCACTAAGCGATGGGGTCTTTTGGAGCCGGAACCAAAACAATTACCATCAGCCCCATAACTGTGACTGCAATCCCGACAATTTCCACCAAACTAAACGTTTCATCAAAAAATAGAGCTCCAATAAGTAAACCGGAAACTGGTGTTAGAAAAGTAAATGGATTAAGTTTGCTCAAAGGTGCCCTGGCCAATAGGCCATACCAGAGCGCAACCATTAAAGCGGTTGCCGGCACTGCAAGTACAAAGACGGCCCCGCTAAATGACCATGTCCAGTCAATATCAAAGCCTTCACCCACCAGCAAAGACGCGACAAACAACAATATTGCACCCAGGATAAGCTGAATTCCCATCGGCCAAAACACATCGCCCTCATCGGCCTGAAGCTTTAACAGCACATTGCCGATCGCAGTTCCAATAGCACCACCGAGTACATACAGTGTACCTATGAATCGATCTGTTCCGAAGTCAAGCTCCGGTAAAGCAAGTATAACGACACCGAGAAAGCCGATGAACAGTCCCGAAGCCAGGCGGACAGTGATTGTTTCTCTGAGCACAAAAACCGACAAGATGGCAGCGAAAAGAGGTTGCGCATTCGCCAATACGGTTGCGCTTCCAGGCCCAACATCACCTGCTCCGAGAAACATACCACCCAGCCCCATACCGGTATAACTGAAGCCAATCAGCGCAAGCATTGCCAGGCGCCGAAATGAACAATGGAATTCGCGTTCCATTTTCATTCCTATGACAATTAAACATGCTCCGGCCAATGATGCTCGAAGAGAGGCAAACAGCAAGGGAGGTGCATCAGGCAGCCCAACACTGATGAAAGGAAAGCAGATAGCCCAAAGAATTGCGACAACCACCATTCCGACGATGGTTTGTAATGAAAGTGACTGGCTCGGTAACACGGCCAAATTCTATCCCCTTAGACTTTGGGCCTCCGAACAGGAGCATCGATAGGTAAAGGCCCTTTGCGACCGATGGTCAAAAACCTCCCAACCATTCGGATGACGTTATTGTAAGTTCAGTCGCTAAGTTTGACGTCTTAATTTTCGAAATCCGGGAAAGAAACGAGGCGTCCAGGTCACATAAGCCAGTCAGTCTGGGTCAATCTTTTTTATCAGTCTCGCGCTCATCGTGAACTTACAAACGCGCTTATGTCCAAATCAGCACAGGGAACATGGCCAGGGTCAACAATGCTGGCCACTGCAGCAGAAAAGCAAACATGATGAGTACAAAATCAGCGTGTTTGAGGGTGACGGATATGTTTATAATAATCTGCTGTAATCAACTGCCCTGCTCTCACCGATCATAATTCGATTCGACGCTAGTCATCTCGCGGCTGTGCACCCCTACCAGGCTGATCTACATGATGCTTATGGCTCCCATGACCACGGTGCATAAACATGTGCATTAGCGGGCATGCCAGGATTATAAGCCAGGGCAATGCGCCCAACAGCTGAGCTTTGTGCTCTCCCCAGAGCAGAACCAGTACTGCAACGGCAACGATTGCCAAAATGATTTTAAAACGCCGATCCATAACTGGTGCCTTTTGGTGAAAACACGACAATTCATTGCACGATGTTAGTGAGTTTCAACAGATATCTGATGGCCTATGCCGCTCAACCGAATTTCCTTGATTATTTGCAGTGATTTAGCGTCAAGGACCCAAAGCTTGCTTTCTGCACGACTGGTTACAAGTAGCTGGTCATCAACAGGGGATACAGCCAGGTGATAGGGCGCAGGGGACAAAGGCGCACTGTGGCGGGCGCCACTGGCAAGCTCAATACGAACAACGAGGTTACCTTCTTTACTGGTTGCGTAGAGTGTCTCGCCGTCGGCACTAAGCCCAACGCCGTGCGGCTCTTCACCAACTTCATACCTTGCCGCCACTATACCCTCGGAAAGTTCAAGTGCAGCAACCTCACCGGATATTCCATCCGTGATATAGAGTCGTTCGTTGTCGGGTGCAATCACCATATGTTCGGGACCACCATCAACCCGTAAATTCCGTTTAACGAACCAGTGCCGGGTGTCCACTTCACTAATCGTGCCATTACCGGTATTACTGACCAGGAGGGACTGTCCATTGTCAGACTCCACTACGTAGTTTGGCGCCGGCCCCGTTGCCACTGTTTCAACCAGATCTCCGGAATCCAGATCAACAACGCTGATACCACCGCCCATGGGATGAGTGGAAACAGCATAGCGACCGTCGGCTGTCACCATTACATGGTGCACGGGGCCCGGCACCTCAATTACGCGATCAATTAAGTTCGTGTTGGTGTCCACGAGATAGATTAAACCGGTGTTTGTATTCTCGCCAGCCGTGGCAGACTCATTACCGTGATGAACTGCGTGTTCATCTTCCGTTACGCTTTCCGGTCGAATTACCTCACTCTGGCTCTCGCGAGCGGTTAGGCTGCCTACAACCAAGTAACGTCCATCCGGCGTCAGTGCCGAGCCGTGGGTATTGATCGTTCCGGGAATAGTCGCCGTTACCTGATAATTTGCTAAATCAATTACGCCCACCGAGTCCGAAGTTCCCATAGGTACGAACGCCCGGCTACTGTCCGCAATAGCCGTCAGCGATAAACTCATAATGACACTGGCGGTAACGCCAACAAGCCATCGTTTTTGCAGCTGATGTTTCATAGAGTCACCTTTTGGATTTTAAAACTGCTGAACTATTTATTCACCTTCTGGCGAGATTTCCTAACGAGGGTGGCCACCGCAGTGCAGCCTAGCACGCGATGCTTAAGTAAACGTCAAAACAACTGGCTAACATGTATTTGTTTGACGTAGATCAAGGTTGAAACTACAGTCCGACCTGTTGAAGATAGCTCTAACCTGCATTTACAGGTCGAACAACTTACCTACGTGACGGGCTCCAAATGCAAGATGTGACCCAGGATAACCAACAAACAAACAACGCCCCCGCAGATCGGCTCAACCGACAGTGCTACTGCATCACTCTTGACCGAAAAGCGCTCAACGAAAGTCTCCAGAATCAATTCGTGGACGCAGGAAGCGAAGCATCAGGGTACCCCGACCCAAATCATTTTTTTTCAAACACACCGGTTTTTGTTCCCCGGGTCGACATAGCGACGATGGAGCGGATCGTTCAAGCAATCGAATCAGCCGCCGAACTTCCGCAATATCGGGAGCGTGTATTGTCCTGGGCTCCGGAAATCGCCAACTTCGACCCAGGCCCAATAGGGGCATTCATGGGTTATGACTTTCACCTGGGCGCCAACGGCCCTCAGCTGATCGAAATCAATACCAACGCTGGCGGTGCGTTCCTCAATGTGTTGCTGGCTCGGGCTCAGCATCTATGCTGTACTTCTTCTCAGCAGACCGCGGCGACCCACCAAGCACTGAATGGGTTCGAAGATGCGGTGTTCGATATGTTCACGCAGGAGTGGCAAACGCAGCAGGCGAACTCGATACCCCGTCGTCTCGCCATTGTGGATGATAATCCGAAAAGCCAATTTATGTTTCCCGAGTTCCTATTAGCTCAACAGCTACTGCAGGCCAGAGGGATTGAGACGCTGATACTCGACCCCTCGGAACTCGAGTATGCCAATAACGCATTAGTGGCCTATGGCAAACCCATAGACATGGTGTACAACCGTCTGGTGGACTTTGCATTTGACTCCTCATCCAACGCGGCACTGAGGCGTGCGTATCTTGATGAGGCTGTGGTGGTAACGCCCAATCCTCGTGCGCACGCCTTTCTGGCCGACAAACGGAACCTCGCCCTCCTTGCCGAGCCGCAAACCCTTCGTGACTGGGGGCTAAGTGATGCTGATGCCGACTTTCTGGAATCAGCCGTACCAAAGACCCGTCTGGTTTCACAAAACGACGCGGCGCAGCTGTGGAGTGATCGAAGTCACCTGTTTTTCAAACCGGTTGCTGGTCACGGCAGCAAGGGCGTCTACCGCGGCAAAAAAATAACCCGGGGCGTATTCGATAACATCCTGAAAGGTGGTTATATCGCACAGGAATTTGTTCCTGCCGGAGAACGAATCGTGAAAATTGACGATACCGTGACATCAAGAAAAGTCGATATTCGCCTTTACACCTATGCAGGAAAACTCTTGCTTACCGCTGCACGAGTATATCAGGGCCAGGCGACCAATTTTCGCACGCCCGGAGGAGGATTCGCGCCCGTCTTTCAAGTGTAAATGATTATTCTCTCAGTCTACACGTCGTCGTTTGTATCTTTGCGTGGCCTGAATTAACCGACTTTGCCGAACCAGCGATACAACGGCACGAACACGATGGCGAGATACCAGCCGTACAGATAAGCCTCCACCAGCCCAATCAGGAACCCTGACCATGTCAGCCATTCGAAGCCGGGGAGTAGAGGTGCCTAAGCCTCATACATGCGCATCTGCTCGGGAGCGAGCAGGCCGAAGCCCACGCACAGCAGATAAGTAATAGACAGTAGCAACGACAAACTGTTGCCCACCGGGCCGATGCGTAAAGAATGTGTGGCTGTATTCGGGTCGGTCATGTTCGAACTCCTCTTTCGATATTGCGCAGCGCACTCAGAGACTAGCGGATAGGTTGTCTAGCTGTCCAAGCAATGAGCGTGCTGCATGAGATAATGCTTCATGCTGGATCGTAATCGAAGGGAGATGGGTAGGTCGGACTTTTTCGGCGGTTAATCCAGATTTTTTTTGGAATATAGAATGCTAACACTGTGCTTTGCTGGGAAGTAACGGTACCCGCCAAGTTGTCGAGCTACCACTCCAAATTAGAATGTTGTGGATTCAAAATCTCGAGGTCTCCTTTAATCTGCAGATTTACGTACGGAATCTTTACCAGCAGTCTGGTACTCCAGAAACGGTCGATCTGGTTCACAACATTCAGTACTACTATTTCAGTCATAAAACCGTGAACCCCACGGTGTTGTCTCGAAAGCGCGGCAATTGAGCTTTGATGCCCGCACGATCGTAACTGTTTTCAACGCCTGAATCCGGCGAGGAAGCAGCCAACGCGCCCGCTTCAGCTGGTTCCTCACATCTCTTCTCTGAGGTATCCTCAGCCCACTGTTTTTTAGCGGATAGTGTCACTATGATTCACCCTCAATTCGATCCTGTCGCTCTGCATATCTGGGGGCCCATTCAAATCCAGTGGTATGGCCTGATGTATCTGGCTGGTTTTGTCGCCGGTCTCTATCTGGGACTCTGGCGAGCTCGCAAACAGGCCTGGCGTGGCTTTACACCGGAACAGGTACAGGATCTGCTGTTCTATATCGTTGTGGGTATCATTGTCGGTGGCCGCATGGGGTATGTCCTGTTCTACAATCTGGAGCAGTTTTTCCAGAATCCCCTCTACCTGCTCCGTATCTGGGAAGGTGGTATGAGCTTCCATGGTGGCTTTATCGGGGTCGCCCTAGCGGTAATTCTGTTTGCTCGCAAGACCGGTAA
>Ga0307948_1004038_pt1 | contig 10832 bp, 10 predicted proteins | sample OrgLakmetagen280_FD_201824 | JGI IMG/M metagenome (GOLD analysis project Ga0307948, IMG submission 201824) | Saline water microbial communities from Organic Lake, Antarctica - #280 | ecosystem: Environmental > Aquatic > Non-marine Saline and Alkaline > Saline | place: Antarctica: Organic Lake...
CTTTGCTGCAAAAAATTGGCAATTTCCAGCCTTTTGCACCGTTACCATTACCGTACCGTATTTTACCATATATATGGTCTAACCGTACCGTACCGTACCATACCGTACCGTTCACCGTACTGGCACATCACTGGTTCCACCCCAATGTTATTCCTTTAAAAACCAAGCAAGGCCTATCATGACAAAATCTTCAGCACTGCACGCATCAGTGTTGTACTTTTGTCGGCACCAACTGGCTTGCCCCTTTTGTTAGAAACGTACCTCGGTGTACCCTGACAATGGAAAGTCCTTGCGCAGGGGGTAGCCCGTGAAGCCGTAGTCTGTGAGGATGCGACGCAGATCAGGGTGCCCAGAGAAGAAGACACCGTACATATCCCACGTCTCACGCTCAAACCAAGCCGCAGAGTTCCACACAGGGACGACGGTGGGTACAGGGGTGACCTCGTCAACTGGAACCTGGTGGATTCACGAGGCAATGAACGGAGGTTGGAGCACAGCCACAGATGAGTTCGGCTTACATAGTACTGACGGGTGTCGTTGAGTGCGTGTTTGTCTTGCTTTAAACACCCATAATAAAGGTTCCTGCCGTGCATAAAAGAGCATGGACACCTCAGCGGTTCCAGGCTTTTACATGCTGCTGGACGCAGGTACTGAAGGACCGCAATCTGCTTGCAAAAAAAAGCGACGCTCACAAATCTGTGAGCCTTCAGCTTGCTTTCGCAGTACCTACTGACCGCACTGTGTTATGTATGCTTGTCCATGTATTTATGAGCTATGCATGTGCATGTGTGCATGCTTGCGTGCACGTGCGTGTATGTGTATGTGTATGTGTATGTGTGTGTGTGTATGTGTGTGTGTGTGTGTGTGTGTGTGTGTGTGTGTGTGTGTATGTGCGTGTATGTGTGTGTGTGTGTGTGTGTGTGTGTGTGTGTGCACGCGTGCTCGTCACCTTCTCACCTTGATGCGAATGCGATTATTCCAGCGTGGGGAGAGCAGGTGGTACACCACCTCGAAGCGTGCTGGGCGCTCCGGGAAGTCCACCGCCGTGACGTCCACCAGGCATTTGAACTGGCAGTTGACGTGGTCGCGCAGGAAGTACATGAGGGGGATGAGGTGCTCGGGCGTGGTGTAGAGCGTGGGCTCCTGGAAGCCGGGCAGGGTGTGAGCACTCCTGCGAGCAATAGCATGCACAATATGTGCGTTCATGAACTCCTTACCACGAAATAAATCAATTCACTGGTGCGAGTGGGCGGCGAATGCTGGGCAAACGGGATGAGAAAGACACTCACAAACACACACACACACACACACACACACACACACACACCACAATTTGTTGCCATTACAGTGACATGATAAATAAGTGCTTACCAGTAAGTGTGTGTGTGTTGTGTGTTGTGTGTTGTGTGTATGTGTGTGTGTGTGTGTGTGTGTGTGTGAGTGAGTGTGTGTGTATGTGTGTGTTTGAGTGTGTGTGTGTGCGCGTGTGTGAGTGTGTGTGTATTGCATGTGTGTGCATTAAGTTGTACGGGATGCAAAAGTGTTATGCGAAAGTTTTCCAACAAGACGTGCCTTTTATTCAAACAGCCACTAAAATGAATTCGCACGCACAGTCACACACACATATACACACACGCACACGCATACACATTCACACACACGCACATGGAGTGGCCATGTGTCGCCATGGTGATGAATTTGGGTACGGTTTTGATCAGGAACTCCGTGAGACCGCCCTCGCGTCCAAATGCAAACTCCTTGGCATGCTGCTGGTACATGTAGTTATTGCTCTCTGGCTTGCGGGCGTAAGCATAGGCCATGGACCGCTGCTGCAAGGCTTGCTGTGAGCAACCGAGCAGACCACTTGTGCTACCAGAGGATGACGTTGCAGCTGCTGAGGCAAGCTGCTCCTGCTGCTGTGGCTGCTGGCTAATACGTGCTGCTAGGGGGGCATCAGCACTGCAAAGGAGAAAGGTGGAAGGAGGCGTCTTAATACGATTGAAGAAAAGAGCAGGAAGAAACTGACACGTTAAACACGCACACCTTGAGCCCTGCAGAGCCCGTGCAGCAAAGCTTCTCCACTGGGTACAGCAGGTGGAGGCTATCTGCTGCAAAGCAGCAGGACTTTCTGCTACCCTTAAAAGTCCCATTAAACCCGCCATTTCTAATTTTATGATTGATTCAAATTCAACGTTTGGAAACAAAACGGTGAACGTCCGGGTACATTTTATTTTAGTTATATTTGTTGCGTTTTCATCGGAACAATAAACTGAAGGCCATGCTAAACACGAGGTGAGAGGGTGACACAGACGAGTCAGCATCCAGAACTTTCACTTCACGTAGACCTATCACACTTTCCCCTCTATCCCTTGAGCAGGTTGGGTAGCTCTCCGCTCACAAAGGTGCGGTGCTAGTGCGCGGTCGGCTGCACATGCACGCTCACACGCACACACACGTACTCACATGCATTCATCCTCTCTCTCTCTCTCCCTCCCTCCCTCTCTCCCTCTCTCCCTCACACACGCACACACTCTCTCTCTCTCTCTCTTCTCTTTTCTCTCACACTCTCACTCTCATTGTACAGGCCTTGACAGATGTGCATTGTGCCAAAAAGGACCGTTGCGTCCATCCTGGCAGGCCTGCGCAGGATAGATGCAAAGATTGTCCATTGAGGAAGCAAAAGAAGAGCATTGCCAGAGTTGCAGCTCTGGTGAGTGCGTGTAAGAGTCCCTGATAACGTCTTTTATTTCACAAAGGATTGATGGACTTGTTCTCAAAATGGCATACATTCATACGACCTTTTCCCTTCTGTTTTCCTTAACCTACCTGCAGGCATGTCAAGAAAGCAGTGTGTGCTTTGAAGAGCCCCTATCCAGGGGTACCTCAGTATCCTGTGCCGTGGCCCCCTCTGCAGCCAAAATGAAGAAGTGCGTGGTGTCTTCTCCTTCTTCATCCTCTCCTTTTGACTTGCTCTCTCCTTCTGAATGGGGTCCCGAGGGAGTGCTCATTAGGCGCTGCTTTCTTTCATCCGCACAGGTGCATCCATCCCATGCGACCTTTGCAGGGCAGTTGTCGGGACTGTGAGTACACATGCACCACTGTTCCTGTCTTGCATAACAAGCCCTGAATATATGCATATATGTCGTTACTGGAAGGCCTGATGCATTTTCAAGCTCATTGAATGAACTCAGAGTGTATGTGTGTGTGAGAGTGTGTTTGTGCATGTGCGTGTGTGTATGCGTGTTTGTGTGTGTGTGTGTGTGTGTGTGCATGTGGGTACATCATGTTAATACATCTTCAACTCGTATATTGTAGGCCCAAGACGAAAAGGGCTCCGGGGCATTTTTGGGGAGGATGAAGACGCGGAGGCAGAAACAGACATGTTGAGCCAACCCTTACGGATTTTCGCAGCAAAGGTAAGGTCTTACTTTTTTAGAAGAGCACTGGCAGGCTAATTGGGGCTTAAATGGAATAAAGAAAGGGAAAGCTGTGTTTTAGTCTGAGGCTTGACTCAAAAAAGGATGAATGGGCCATCCTGGATGGGCCATCAATTCCACAAGCAATTGGCGTCGTGTGTACGCCCTGATGGGCATGAAAATGGCTGAAGCAAGCTGTTGCATAGCGCTACCTTGGCCGTTGTATAATGCATTAGCATATTTGCACCCTGTCCACAAGCTATTAATCAACTAAATCCCCGTGTCCTTCACAGGCCAAGTGTGTCCACCCTACTAGGTCAAAAAAGGTGGGTCGCACTACTCATTTGTTTGTTTTAAGTTGCTGATGCTTAGAAATCATCCAGAAGCACTTGTACTAGTAATCTTGCGGTGGTAGTGCGGTGGTAAAATACGTATTCTGTGAGGGAATTAACATTGCAAGCAGGCTGTTTTGTCCTGCTTGCCTTCCATCGTTGCTGTCGAGTCGTGCATAGGGTAGCGTCCCTGCCGCCTGTTCACTTGCATCTCTGGTGCAAGCATCCGATGCCACTCGGCCATGCAAAATTTTCTCACACAAATAAAGCTAATGGGCTGGACTCTTTTGCTCAAAAGCTTCCAACCTCTAATGTCATAAGCTTCCAACCTCTAATGGCTAAGGCGACCACGGCAAGCACTACACAGTGGGCGGACTCAAGCAGTGGCCTTGACCTTAGTTGGGGCTGAGCAATGGAGTTGCTTGCAAGCGGAATCCTCTCTGGCCCTGCCACTAGACAGTGGGCAGACCAAATTCGCGCTTTATAGCCCGAAGGGGATGCATGCGCATCTGAGGATCAATTTAAGATATCCCTGATACTAAAGGGAGAGAATGCGTGCATCCACGGCAAAGCAGTAACTCCGGCAGCAGGCAGCCATTTTGTTTTCAGCTCCACCTCCAGCAGCAGTAGCAATGAGTGGGACTCAGTGATTTTTAAAAACCGTTCAAGTTCGCAAATCTCCTTAAGTATTAAGGGGCCTCGCAAAACCTTAATGCTCGCAAATTAATTATTGTAGTTCCTTTAGTACATCACAAATATAAGTCTCGCAAAATATAAGGAGCAGTACAGTATTCCAAACCTTAGCGTGTAGTCCGCGTATTTTAGGATTTTTACCACATTCTGATACCACAAATTAGTGTTTACCGTATTGCGCCTTTAGTATTGCAAGGCCTAATTTTTGTAAGGTGCCTAAATAATTAGAATAATTAATTTGCGAGCATTGAGCTTTTGCCAGGTCCTTCATAAGTAAGATACTTTACAAAATTTGCCAATTTTTGGGGTTTTACTCTGTTTCCCTCCCTTCTTCTGGGTGCCTCTGGGAGCTCCTGCTTCTGCTGCTTCTGCTGCTGCTGGAGGATGGCTGCCTGCTGCAAGCACACCGTGCTCCAGGAGTTTGCACCGAGACAACAGCAGCTCTGCCCTCAAGCTTCTCTCCTGGAGAAGCTTGAACCCCCATAGAAGGCTGTGCGTGGGTCTGCCCAAAGTCCAAATGGGCAGGAATTTGCTGGTCAGGGAGAACAGGTGCTTACAAGCTGCTCAGGGAGATGTCAGCCTCAAAAGCTCTCAAGGCGGAACCACGTCGTTCTCAGGATGCAACTCGATGATGGTGATGATGGTTGCCCCTGGAAACAACGTTTTTTTGCGGAGCCCAAAATTGCCCCCGCTGGAACATTGATATTTTGCGAGGTCCGGAAAAACTTTGTTTTTTCGGCCTGAATTATTGCAAGATGCCTCAATATTTATTTATTTATTTGCAAAACAAACAAGCGCAATGCGGTAATTGCCCAGCAGCATGCCCATTTGAGTTTATTTAACCCTATATTGCGAAAGCAAAGTTTCATTATAGAAGCTTGTCATATGCCTGGTACCGTTGTCGGCTGTCATTTACTTTGCTCAGGCTTTAGCCTAGCAAGGGGGGTTGTGCTACAACTCTTTGTACAGACCTACCATCGGCTACTTTCAGCATTTTGGCACTTCTATAACCAATGCTTATTCAACTCATTTTGTCAAGTCATCTGGCTTGAATGCGAAAGCAAAGTTTCATTATAACCCTAAATTAACCCTAAATTGTCTGGGCTTGGCAGTGGGCAGACCCATGTACTGCTCCCTCCTAACGATGCGCAGAGCTGCTGCAAATCCTGATCGGGAAGGGCATTAGGTGTGCTTGCGTGCTTGCATGCAGCCATCCTGCCTCCAGAAGCAGCAGCAGCAAGAGGAGCTGCAGCCCAGACGCACCCAAAAAAAGTCAGAGGGGATTATCTGGGCAAAAGCCAAAACATGCTTTTTTTTGCATGAAAGGTGCAACTACTCACATGTCACTTCATCAAATTGGACCCAACCTAGCTTCAAACTGATGCTGACTTTATAAGCTACCCGAGCATGTGCTCAGATTTAGACAAGTCGCCCTGCGTACAGAATGACAGGATTAATAGCACACGTCGTGCACCTGTACCCTAGATGGGTGCTTTCCAGGGGGAATGGCACATTAATTTGCATATCTCGCCAACCATTTAGTCTTTTTGCCCCATTTCTCTTGCAATGATCTTAATTTATAGTAAGGACTTCAAAATACTACAAATCACCATATTTGAGTGTGCGCTGGCTGGTCAGATACAGCATATGGCTGCTCAAAAAGTAGGGTTCACGCCGCGGCCGATTAGCTATGGGCCCCCTAAATGGCACGTTTCAAGCTCAGCTATATCGGAATCACAGGTTAGAGCTGAGCTAGAAATGTGCCAGTTACGGGGCCCATACTTTGGGAGCATGCAAAAACCGAATCCAGTTTGGGCAGTTTCTGTCGGGAATTTATTTGGTAATTCGGGAGCCCCCCCCCACTGTTGGCTGCTGCTGCTGCTGCTGTGCAGGCTGATGGGCAGGAGTTAGCCCATTGGCTGCATGGGGAGGATCACAGCGCTGTGAGTGCTTTCTTGTGTGCTCCCCTCAATCAAAGAAGCAGCCCTCTCTTACCCACTTGCCATCTTCACTAACTCTGTGTGAATGCCCCAAAGGAAGGGCCTGGAGGGCCTCACAGCCTCGCCCCTTGCAAGCCTCTTGCTTCCTCTGCCAGCTCCTGAGCTGCAGCTTCTCATTGCCTCTGAGCAACTAGCCCCTCAGCAGGGGAATGGGGCTCTTCAAATTCAGTACGAGAAAGGCTCCGAGCATTATTACAAAATACCGTTTTTTGGCCAAATAGTTGTTTATTTCCGAAGTGATCGTAAACCAAGAGAAGGATTTCCACTTTCAGCCAATTTTCTATTCATCAAGTTACAAATGGTGGACAATTGGACAAGCCCCCTCCACCCCCCCCTCAATCCCACTTCCTTTGCCTCCACCCACACAAACAGGGATCATTTTGCTCCTTGTCTAATTTTGCATTAATCTGCATGCAAAAAGTGATAGCGGGCGATTGGGCAAGAATTAGTGTTGACGCGCTCATGTATAGAGCTCTAACAAAGCGTCTAGAAGTGGTCTCAGACGCCCCTGTTCTCCCGTCTGAACTTCATTGCAACAAATTGATGTTACTTAGGGTGCATCCTGTGAGTTTGGAAGATATAGCGCAGGTTCAGTGTTCATTCAGCACGCGGCCTACTACACCCACGTATATAGGCATTCACTCCTAGCAGCACACGTTTCCCCATTACATCTACTTTCCACAAAGAGGGTGCAAAGCGACAGGGCTTGAGCTCGGGAATTTGAATATACCGTACCTTACCGTATTCAACCTGGAACCCGAAATTCATAAATATTAAAATTTACCCAGCACGTATGTAAGGTTTTACAAAGGTTTTACAAAGGGGGGTAACCGGCAGCCACATTTGTTGGGCTGATAGGCATTGCTGGATCAGCCAGCGTAAAGTAAACATAAGGTTGTAAGATGGTACTGGTCTCAGCCAGTGCCATATTGGTCTCTTAGGAAAGTAAAGAGGTGATGAATGAATGATGAAAGGCAAAACTTGAGACAAAAAAGAACCTGATGGAGAGCCACAACAAGCAGTTCAGGCGTGCTAACTGAACACCAGAATGTATAACCCAAGAGGAGGACGTAAGCACGTATGTGAAAAAGAGTTAGTATGTGCTCGTGCGCGCATATACATTGCTTGTTTACGTGTTAGTGTGTGTAGGTGTGTGTGTGTGTGTGAGTGTGAGAGAGAGAGAGAGATTGTGAGTGTGTTGATGTGTGTTTGCGTGTGTTAAGTGCATGCGTGCGTGTGCACATGCGCTTGCATGTGGACACGCGCTTGCGGTTGCGCATTCAAGCGCGTGTCAGCTTGTGCATGTATGCCTGTATGCCAGTGCATGCCTGTGGTTGCCTGTATTGCTCATGTGTGTGCATGAGTCATGGTGCCGGGCAGCTGGAGCTCCCTCCTACTGGGTTGGGAGGGGTACAGGGACGGCGGATTAGCCAATTTACTCTCTGTTCGGCCACCCACCAAACTTTATTTTCGGCAACCTCGGAGCCTTGATATAAGTATATAGTAAACAATATTGGCATCATACCAGGAGGGCAAAAATCGTTATTTAATCAGGGTGATATCAAAAAGGTACGGCATATTTAAATTTCTGAGAGAGTGCCCCTGTCTGCACGAAGGGGGGGTCGGTAAAGCCGAAACTCCCCGATGTGAAATACACCTCACGTCCGGACTCCAAAAATAGAAATTTCATTTGGATTTAACACGTGGTGTCTGAAAGTTATGCATTTTGCTCCTTCCTATTCGATGTATAAACAATTATTTTGTAATCCATTTTGTGGCTTGCAGCAAACCATGAGCCGTCATGCAATCCAAATAAATGCGATAATTTGCACGAGATACTCATGTTTTTCATGTGAGGCTGAAATCGAAAATTTTTACACCACAATGTGAGGGCTTCCTTCCTTATCTATGTTTTGTAACTGCAGGACTTGTGCCCAGATTGCCCAAGGCAGAAGAAGTGAGGAGCCAAGGGTGGACAAAAAAACGGAGCAAAACAGAGAAGAAAATTACTGACGATTACAGTCAACCGTTTGTATCGATTTCGCCTTCACTTGCAAAAGACACAATGGACAAGCAGACGGACTAAGGAGTTAAGTTCATGTAATGTTGTGTGTTGCATACATGATCCCCAGCTATAAGTCAATACCGATCCCAATCAACATTATATGTGTGTGTACCTATACCAGGGATTGTGACTTTTATTAGGCTACTGAATCAAGCAACTACAGGATGTTGCTTCAATTTGAGGAGGGGAACAATTTCTGCGTTCTTATCGAGTTCATGGTGGGGGTTGCCCGGTGCGGGCACCTAAGTAAACCCCTCCCTTAATCATGCTGGCCGTGTCATCACTACCAGCGGAGTCATTTTTTTCTTTTTTTATTGAGTGATTTTAATTGCCTGAATTGAGGCAGGCAATGGCGGGTGGTCTATTAGGTAAGTAAAGGTTTCATTGCTATGTATGTATGTATGTATGTATGCCTCAAAGGGCATCTCAGCGGAAGCTTGGAAAAGCCTGAAACCAACAATTTGTTTTGTGAAGACACTAGGCCTGGTCACCGAGGAAAGAAAGTCTACACTGGAAGTCACCAGCGTGCATAAAGGAAAGGCTCTCAACTAGTGCTCGCACTAGCCAGAGCCCCACCAAAAGACGAAAAAGAGAAACAACAGAGACTAATGAGGATCCGGCGGTTTGTCAGCCATGCGATCCGGCCTGCGCCTAGCCCTCCTGAAGCCAGCCGCTCTACCATAACCCCCCTTCCAGATCCCCCATCATCACTGTTGCTGTTGTTAAAGTGTATTTTATGTCTTGTTTTTGTGATCTTGTTTAAGCTTTTTATTGCATGGCAGTGTACTTTGGTAGCTAGTTGGTGCACTTTGTGCGTGGGGATGCCCAAGTTTAGTAGAGGAGTTGTGTTGTACTGATTGTAGATTGTGCCCCCGACTCCAAGAAGTATAACATGAAGTGTGACTTGGTTGTTTCGAGAGATGCCTCAGAGGCTCCTTGTTTGTAGATGCTGGATAAGAGGTTGATGTTGGTTGCGCACTTTTTCTAATGTCTGTTGCGGATTTATGTCTGAGCAGAATTTGAATTCCACAAAATGTATGTCTCTGTCCCTAATGGGAATCTGTTTGGGATCCAAGTGCCTGCCTCTTTCCTCAATGGGCATAACGAACACGCCATCTGGACGGCTTTGATGTGTAGCTGGTAAGTTTTGTTGTGACGGGAAAACCCAGTCAGGAATGTTTCTTTTAATGTCATCGGGGGGTTCAATGTTAAGGTCAGATAACTTTTCACTACTATTACAAGCATCCATTGTAACAATTGCTGAGCCCAGCTTGCCTTTACTGATCTCTTCACCACAAAGGCTAACTGCGTGGTGGTGTCGGTTTTTATGCATTCTTTTCAGAGTATGGTTGTTGCACCTAAGAAGTATGTGTGGAGCTCTGTCTGATCCTCCACACAAAGGGCATGTGGCAGGCCCTGTCGTGTGGCTAAACCGTTTGGTGTGCTCGTCTGTGTGTATCGTGCCCGTCCTGTACTTAAGGACTTGTTCCTGCTCCTTGAAAGTCACATTTGGCATGGACCAGAATGTGTTACTGAGTTGAGCAAGGGGCTTTGCATTAGGTTGCTGTGTGTGAGAGTCAGGCTGTGCTGCACGCCCGGGCGTATCATGCAATTTTCGCCAGAGCTTGTAAGAAAGCAGAAAGAAGTGTATCTGTGTTAGCTTCACCAAGGTAATGGTGGGCGTGCATGTGATGTTTTATTTGACTTGCTTGCAGGTAAGTCAAAACTTGTAGCTCTGCATGGGAGCCACCTTTGTTTGGAACGCTTAGCCAGAACAGGTCGTAGAAGGGGTCAGTAGCTGGCGGGAGAGAAATGTCAGAAATTCGCGATTGACTGACCACCAGCTGGAGGCCTCTTACTAAGAAGAGAAAAGGAAAAGAAAAAAAGCTACGCAGGCAGTGAAAACCACTCCCCACCAAGGAGCCACTTCGGTACCGAGTACTGTGAAGCTCCTCCACTACCACGGAAAGGAAAGGAAAAATCAATGGGGATCAAGAGGGTTGCAGGCTTGGCCTGAAACCGGCTCCTGATGAGAGTTGATAACAGTACTGGAAAGGGCACGTCTGGTATGGACAAAGTTAGCAGCGAAGTTCACAGAGTGCACAAGGAGCTTCATTTCCCAAGTTGGAGGCAAGCTTCTTAACTCTTTGAGAATCAAGACCCAGTTCCTTGAAAAAGGCTTCAGAGTGTGAGTGTTGTAGACGGTGCCACCCACACCCGAAAGGATGATGTGGAGAGTAACGGAGGCTCCTTGGAGAATGTTGCGATGCAGAGATCTTTGTGCTGTTCCTTTGCGGCGTTCAGCTGGTTCTGAGGTCTGGTGTCT